>OLSN01000017.1_pt1 | contig 182879 bp, 141 predicted proteins | sample 1672411 | NCBI WGS metagenome assembly OLSN01 (sample SAMEA3136683, study PRJEB25190) | human gut metagenome | biome: human gut; feature: human-associated habitat; material: faeces | place: Austria | collected 2013 | reverse complement strand
TGAGTATCAAAAAGCCGGTTAACTGAAACTGTCCAGGTTTTGGGGTTCAGTTCAACATGCGTCGCATCAGGCAATTACGTTTATCCCCGTGAACTAAACAACGCCGCCAGACCACTGCGCCGCTCGGTGCGCGTGGCAATTGCCGCACTTAATATGCGCTCATCGGCATACAGCGACAGACGGCGACGCGCGCGGGTCACTGCGGTGTAAACCAGCTCTCGCGTTACTACCGGCGTGCGTTGACTCGGTAAAATCAACGCCGCATGGTCGAACTCCGATCCCTGCGATTTATGTACCGTCATCGCCCACGTCGTTTCGTGCTCTGGCAGGCGACTCGGTTGCACAGACTTAATATTGCCGTCCGGCATCGCAAACCAGACGCGCGTCCCCTGCCCGCGATCCAGCGCAATACCAATATCGCCATTAAACAACCCAAGCGCGCTGTCATTACGGGCAATCATCACTGGTCGGCCTTCGTACCAACGAGAGTGCGGATGACGATGAATTTTGCGCTTCTGTTGCATAAACTGCTCAATTCGCTCATTCAGTCCAGCCACGCCAAACGGCCCTTCCCGCAGGGCGCACAAAAGCTGGTACTCATTGAACGCCTGAATGATTAAATCCGGCTCGGCACGCGCTTGCAGCAGATCCAGATAACGCCCGTAACCCGCAAGAGCTTCCTCAAGCATCGCAATATAATCTTCGCCACTCTGTAAAAGCCGTTTTTCGATATCAGTAAAATCCTGCTGAAAAACGGTTTTCACTGCCGTTTTATCACCACGGTTAATCGCCGCAGCTAACTGACCAATGCCAGAATCGCTGCCGAAACGATAGCTTTTTTGCAGCAGGCAGAGGCTGTCGCGCAAAGATGCCGCTTCTGTGCCAGTTCCTGCCGGAACGTGGCTTCCCGTCAGGCGGCTCAACTGCCCGGCACGCTCGGCGGTAAAGCCCGCGTTGGCATAAGCGCAGATATCGCCCAGCACAGCCCCAGCCTCAACCGAGGCCAGTTGATCACGATCGCCGAGAAAGATCACTCGCGCATGATCGGGCAAGGCGTCGATCAGTCTCGACATCATAGGAAGATCGATCATTGACGCTTCATCTACCACCAGCACATCAAGATGCAGCGGGTTACCGGCATGATGACGTAAACGCTGGCTACCCGGCTGCGCACCCAGCAATCGGTGCAAAGTGCTGGCATCTTCCGGAATGCGTTTCTTTTGTTCATCGGTCAGCGGTAATTGTCGCAAAGCCTTGCCGAGAGATTCGGTTAAGCGCGCGGCAGCTTTACCCGTTGGTGCAGCCAGACGGATACGGCAGCGTTCGCCGTCGGCCATTTGAATTAACGCTGCCAGTAACTTCGCTACGGTGGTCGTTTTACCGGTGCCAGGACCACCGGAAATCACCGAGATCCGCCGTGTCAGCGCCACTGCCGCCGCAACTTTTTGCCAGTTAATTTCATCGCTTACTGGAAAAAGTTTGTCCAGGGTTTGCGCCAGTAGAGCTTCATCAACCTCAATGGCATGATTCACTTCGTTGAAAAAGCGTGCCACTGTGCGCTCGTTACACCACATGCGATTCAAATAAAGACGATCGCCACAGAGGATCATCGGCGTTGGTTCATCTCCCCGGCTGACCGCTTGTGAAGCCAGCAAGCATTCTTCCCAATTTTGTAGCTCACCGATTTCACTGACACAGGTCGCCAACAGCGGATGCGATGCCTCGTTATTTTCCAGTCGTGAAAGCGGCAAACAAACGTGTCCCTCTCCGGCATCATGACTTAATAGTGCCGCCGCGAGGGTGACGGCAGGATGTTCATCTCCCGCCACGGTCAGGGCAAACTGCACGTCCAGCGGGCGTAGCTGTTTGTGCTCCACAGCTTCCAGTAATTGCTTTTGCAATTTCATTACGCCTCCTCCAGGGTCATACCGGCAAACATCTCATCCATCAGGTCAATCAACCCGGCGTTGGGTCGGGTCGCGTAGATCCCTTGTTGCGGATGTTCTTTATCAACGCCACGCAGGAACAGATAAATAACGCCGCCAAAGTGGCGCTCATAGTCGTAATCAGCAATACGATGGCGCAGATAACGGTGCAGCGCCAGGGTATAAAGCTGATATTGCAGATCATAGCGGTGTGCCTGCATTGCCGCTGCCATAGCCTGTTGGGTGTAAGCCGAACTGTCTTCACCCAACCAGTTGGATTTATAGTCGAGCAGGTAATAACGCCCTTCGTGGCGGAACACCAGATCGATAAAGCCTTTTAACATGCCACGTACCTGCATGAACTCCAGCGGCGGGCAGCCAGCGGATAGCGGGTCAAACTGGCGAATTAGTGCATCAAGCTGGCTGGCGATAAGCAGTTCACTAATCGGCAGGTAAAACTCCATCTCCACCTGTTTATCGCGATCGGAAAGCTGATTCAGGCTAACACCCGTTTCATTGAGAGGTGCCTGGAGGACAGCCGTGATCCACTCAGTCAACACCGGTTCCCACTGCGGTTCAAAGCCACCGAGCTCCAGTTTTTCCTGTACCCAGTTCGGGTCAACCGGCTGGGTAAAATCGAGGTCTTCAAACAAACTGTGCAAGAATGTCCCCGGTGACGCACCGCGCGGGAACTGATGCGGTGTTAACGTCGGTTCTTCAACGACGCTGACCACGCCTGCGGCATCAACATCCAGCCGTGGCATCAGATCCTGAGCGATACCGTGACCACGCTGCTGCAAACCGGAGTAGCTGGTGACACGCCAGTTATCGCCGGGCAATCGTTGTAGCGTCCTCGCATTCAGTTCTGCAGTTAATGCATCATTAACCTGCCAGGGCTGGTTATCACCAATTTGTGCCGTTTGCCAGGCAATATCATCATCGCACAACGCTTCAATACAGGTACGAAGCCCTGCCGCATCTTGCGGTTCTCCTTTTTGCAGCAAACGCCCGAGCGCACTTTGGTGGACGTCGGTATCACCTTTTTTATCGCCACGACGGCGCACCAGCGGTGCAACGCCGAGACTGCAATGCCAAACCGAACGCGTCAGCGCCACGTAAAGTAAACGCAGATCTTCCGCCAGACGTTCGGCCTCCGCGAGGTCGACGCTTTCTGGCGCAGCATTAAGATCCAGAACGGCCTCAAACGAGTGGCGATCGTGATAAAACGCCTGATCCTGGACGCGGAAATTGGTAATAAATGGCAACCAGACCAGCGGATATTCCAGCCCTTTTGATTTGTGTATCGTGACAATCTGCACCAGATGTTTATCACTTTCGAGGCGCATTTGTTGGCTGGAGGCATTACTGTCTGGCTCGAGGATATGTTGCGATAACCAGCGTACCAGCGCATGTTCACTTTCCAGCTGCGTTCCGGCTTCTTGTAGCAGTTCGCTGACATGCAAGATATCGGTAAGACGCCGCTCACCGCCTGCCGTTGCCAGCAAGTTTTCTGCAATGTTACGCGCCGACATCAGCGCCCGCAGCATCGGCATAACGCCACGTTTGCGCCAGATTTGCCGATAACCATCGAACTCTTCGACGACCGCATCCCACGCATGTTCGTCATTATTCAGCGTTTCAATATCCAGCGCATTCAGCCCCATCATTGACGTTGCCAGCGCACTGCGCAGGGTGTTCTCTCGTTCGGGTGTCATCACCGCCTGCAACAGCCAAAGCATCTCCTGTGCTTCCAGAGTTTCAAAAACACTGTCGCGGTTCGAAAGGTAAACGGAAGGGATTTCCAGCAGCGTTAAGGCATCGCGCACCTGAGCGGCCTCCTGGCGGCTGCGCACCAGCACACTGATGTCCGAAGCACGCACCGGACGCGCGTCGTCGCCGTTCATCAGCAACGCTTCGCCGCGCTGTCCGGCTTGTAACCAGTCGCGGATTTGCGCAGCACATACCTGCGCCATGGTACTTTGATAGTCGCCAACGCCGCAGCTTTCGCCTTCCATCAGCCACATTTTCATCGCAGGCTGCGTTTCACCTTTAAACACAAAACGTAACGCCTGATTTTTGCCGGCAGATTTCACAGGAATAAACGGTATTTCACGAAACATGAACGCGTCATCAGTCTGGCTGAAAAGTTTGTTAACGCTGTTCACCATTCCCGGTGCGGAACGCCAGTTGGTATCTAAGGTGTAGTGAGCATGAACTTCGCTACGCGCCTTCATATAAGTGAAGATATCCGCACCCCGGAATGCATAAATAGCCTGTTTCGGGTCGCCAATCAGCAACAATGCGGTTTCCGGCTGATGGTGCCAGATACGGCGAAAAATTCGATACTGCTGGGGGTCGGTATCCTGAAATTCATCGATCATTGCCACCGGGAATCGCGTACGGATCGCCGCTGCCAATACCTCGCCGCTTTCACTACGCAGCGCGGAATCGAGCCGACTTAACATGTCATCAAAACCCAATTCGCCACGGCGGCGTTTTTCACGCGCTACTGTTTCGCGGATCTCAGCCAATGCGCGAGTGATCACCAGATCGCGGATCGACAATGGTTCTGCAAGCAGTTGTTCGATCGCCTCAAACAGTGGATGTCGCGGGGTTTCCCCCCCGGCTTTCGTGCGATCTTCTAAGAAACGCTGAGAGAATTTTTCCAGCGACTCCGGCAACTGATAGCTGTTGGTCTCTTCTTCTGCCCAGGCGCTGATCTTCTCGATCCATTTAGCCTGATTGCTACGGTTAAACTTGCGTCGATCAATACCAGAAGATTCGATCAGCGCATCCAGTTCACCCACTGCGTCGCGCCACTGCTGTTTTACGGCATCAATACGCGCCACAATTTGCGCGTGGCGGGAAGCCAGCGTTTCATCATCGGGGGGCGGTGCTTTGATAACCGGCGCTTCGCCTTGCAGATAACGATTAATATCGCGCAGCAACGCCTGCGGCCCTTTCCAGGTTTCAAAGACGACCTGGGCAATTTCACGCGGCAGCGGGTAGCAGTGGCGACGCCAGAAATCGGCGCAGGCCTGGTAGCGTAGCAGAGACTCATCTTCAATCAGCTGCTGCTCAAACAGCATGCCGGATTCAAAGGCATTCAGGTTGAGCATGCGCTGGCAAAAGCCGTGAATAGTAAAGACTGCCGCTTCATCCATCTGCCGCTCGGCTAACAACAACCACTGCGCGGCTTGCGCTTTATCGTCGATCTCTTCCAGCAGGCGTTTGTACAGTGGATTGTCGGTGGTTTCACGCAGACAGGCGATGCGCAACTCGTGGATATTGCTACGGATACGACCACGCAATTCTGCCGTGGCAGCCTCGGTAAAGGTCACCACCAGCAGTTCTTCAACGGTCAGCGGGCGGGGAAAGGCGGCAGAACCGCCTAGTCCAAGTAACAGGCGCAAATAGAGCGCCGCAATCGTAAAGGTTTTGCCTGTGCCGGCAGAGGCTTCAATCAGGCGCTCGCCCTGTAAGGGCAAGCGCAAAGGATCTAGTGTCTCGGCGACATCACTCATTCTTTTCACTCATCAGGGGCATTGTTTGCTGCAACGCGCTGACGTTCTCCCACACTTTCCAGCCTTCAGGATGCACATATTCGGCTTTCCCGTTCTGGCTGCCGGAAATCTGCGACAGAATAGCCATACCTTGCGGCTCGACCACCGCCTGATGGAAGAAATCAGCAAGTTTTTGCGGCGTCAGCAGTTTTATCTGGGCCACGATTTTATCACGCGAATCGAAGCGCATATTGCCGCGATCGAAATCTTTACTTAACTTCGATGCTTCTTCGCCGAGCGTTTGCGGTGCCTGCAGCATCTGAGTAATTACCGCCTGCTGGATTTGCGCAAACTCCTCTGGCTTCATCGCCCGCAATTTTGCCTCTGCGGTTGGGAAAAACGCCTTGTAACGCTCCCACAAGAATGAAGGCTGTTTATCATTGCTTTGCAAAAGGAAGCCCATGCCCCACTGACGCCCCACGCTCATTGGAAACGCAAACACGGCATAGCCCAACTGTTCTTCGGTACGCAACTGATTGTAGAACCACGGCTGTACGATCTGCCCCAACAGAGAACTATACGCTGAGCTGGTGTATTCATCGTAGCCAGTCGGTACAAATATCGCTGCCAGTGCGGAGTCGGTGCTGTTACCAGCTTTTTCAAAGATGACGGATTGTTTTTTATCGACCACGACATCTTTGTTACGACACCACTCTGAACCATCAGCGCCCAACTGTTTTTGCACATGGCGTGCCAGCGTTGTTGCCTGGGCTTCAGTCATGTTGCCGATAACCATAAACTCTGGTCTAGCCCCTGATTTTAAGGCGTCGCGATAGGCCAGCACCTCTTTCAACGTAATGGAGGGCAAAATTTTGCGCCGTTCATCTCGCGAGAAGTACGGCACTTGCGAGAGCATCTGCGCGGGCATAATCGCCTGCTCAAACGCTTTGCCCTTTTCTGCGGAATCCATCATCTGGTTATACCAGGACTTCGCCTGCTCAAGCTGATCTTCCGTAGCGGTATAGCTAAAGTAGCCCTCCAGCAGAGCCTGGAACAGCTGCGGCAGGCGCTGAGTGTAACCATTGGCATTAACCATAAGGCCGTTGTTAGCATTGGTGGAAAAACTTATGCCACCAACCGACGCCTGGTTGCTTAACTGATCAAGCGCCAGCCCTGCGAGATAATCATTGAGCGCAAACATCACCTGATTGCGGGCGCTGTCCATGGCTTTCGGATTACGCAAAATCAGGCTGACATCAGCTTTGGGCTCACTGGCAAAATAACGGCTTGGCGCATACACCACGCGCAGATTCGACTCATCAACAATCAACTCTGGATGGTCGTATTTCTTCTCTGACTTAATCAGCGAGAAATCGTCAGGAATATAGGGGTTAAGCTCCGGTAAGGAGAGCGCAATATTGGCGGCTTTTTTCTGCCAGTCCGCGAAAGTTTGTTCGCTGATTTTATCGACTTGATACGGCGCATCGACAAAATAAGCCGTTTTATTGTGCGGCTCTTTCGGGCTGATATACCAGATACGCGCATTCTGCGGCGTCATCATCGCCAGACGTTCTTTTACTGCTTTAGCATCGTACCGATCGGCAATATTGACTGCATCCAGTGTATGCTCAACAGGAACGCGAATCATGGTATCAGCCAGCCATTCGACGTAATCCATATCACGGGTGATTGACGGATAACGGAAGTCGATATCCAGCACATTCGCCAGTTCATCGAAGTATTGTTTATCGATCCCTTTTTCACGTAACAGATTGAGGTAGCTAAAAATGGCCGCCACAACCTGATCGCGATTCGCCAGACCTTTATCGGTTAAAGACGCAGAGATCGCTAATACGCCGCTGTTGCCGTTGACGATAGGATCGGAATTGGCGCTAATACCCTCAACTAATCCCTGCTTTTGCAGCCAGTCAGAAAGTGTACCTGGGCTGCGATTACCAATCAGATAGGTAATCAATTCATCCGTTTTACTACGGAACTTCGCTGAATTGTTATCGATGCGAAACTCAACGCGCAGAACTTTACGCGGCAACGCCGGGACGTAATGAATGATAATGCCCTTTTGCGCGTCGGTGACTACCGGCACGGTGATTTCCGGTTTTTTGCTCTCTTTGTTCGGCACGCGACCAAAGGTGTCCGCCGCCATTTTCGCCAACTCCGGCAACGGTTTATTGCTGTAAATAACCGCCTTCATCAGATTGGCGGAATAGTACTTCTCGTGGAAATCTTTCAGCGCCTGCTGTACCGGATTACCTGGTTTGTCGCTTAAAGTTTCGAGGTTACCACCAGAAAACTTTGAACCGGGGTGTGCCGGGTTAATGGTTTCTGCGCTGACCTGTGCCATGCGCATCCCGTCACGCGTACGCGCCATGGTTAATTCGGCATTCACTGCATTACGTTCACGTTCGGCGTATTTCTTGTCGAGCAAGGGTTCTGCAATAGCGTCCGCCAGGCGGTCTACCGCACCGGGCAAGGCGTCGTTCTCAACTTCCAGATAGAAAGCCGTGCGATACGGTGCCGTGCTGGCATTGTGACTGCCGCCGTGCATTTTGAGATATTCGGCCAGACTGTCAGCCTGCGGGTACTTTTTCGACCCCATCAGACTCATATGTTCAAGGTAATGTGCCAGCCCTTGGTACGCCTCAGGATCTTCCAGCGACCCAACGGGCACCACCAGCGCCGAGAGCGATTTAACTGCCTGCGGATCAGAAACCAGTAAGACCACCATACCGTTATCCAGACGTATAGCCTGATACTGGCGGTTATCTTTATCACTTTTACGGATGGTTTCCTGAATCGGCTGCCATCCCGTTTCTGCCTGACTTAAGGGTGCCCAGAGGGCAACAAACAACAATAATGCTTTGAACCAGATGCTGCGGGGCATTCACGGACCTCATAATCAACTTTATTTTCTGGCCAGATTCAACACGTTAACGCAAATCATCTGCCAGAATTTAATCTTGTGCTGCACGAGTCAGCCTATGTCTATATAACCATCAGTCCGTGACTGGTGCGCATCATAAAGTAAGCGGATAGATTGCGCAATTTTTATACAATACTCATGACTGATTAAAGCGAAACAGCGGTAACAGGAAACGTTGCGACTGTTCAACGATAGCCTCCATTGTCTCTGGTGTTAATTGCCGCCAGAGCCGTTGATACCAGATATCATCACCTTCGCCACGCACCATCATGTTGCCTTCGTAAGCCTGAAGGAATTTCGTACGGGCTTTTTGCAACGTGGAATCGTCATCCAGCATGGCATCGTTTTGCGCGTCATAACAGGTTTTTAGCCACGCGCCGCCACTTTCAGGTAACACCAGCAATGGCGCGGACATTCCTTCACGATACCCTTCAATCAGCTGTGAGAGGTAATGTAAAGCCTGTTCGGCTGCAAGCGGCGGAAAACGCCACTCGCCGTCTTTGCGTAGAAAAAGGCGACTTTCACCATTACCACCGCTGGCACAGTAGACAAGGTGTTCCAGCCAAAGTTGCATTCCCTGCGCCACACTTAATAAAGAGGGACGCCAGCGCAACAGGCCATCCGGCTGCACCTGCGGCAACCAGCCAGTTATCTGCACACCGTTGCAGGCGAGATCAATCTCCATACTCTGCCCTGGCTGGCGACAGGCAATGACTCTGTCGGCAAGTTGCTGCATCTCCTGACACTGCGTTTCCCAGAAAATTTCACCAAAGGCACCATACGGCAAATCACCTGCCGCCCGGAATCGGCGGAACAAGCGTTCGGCATCATCCTGCTCAACCAGTACATTTAATAACTGCTGGTTGATTTGATAACGACTAAGCCCTTCAAGAATAAAAGGTTCGGTGTCGGGGATTTCGCTGTCTTCGGTACGGAAGTTCACCTGCAAACGCATCTGGAAAAATGCCCGCACCGGATGTGCCCAGAATCGTTGTAGCGTTTCCAGCGGCACGGTTTCCGGTAAGGTAAATGGCAGCGGCTGAACAAATTCAGAATGTGCTTTACCAGCCTGGCTGGCCGCAGGTAGCCATTCACGAGCATAGCTTTGTCGTTCGCCTGGCTGGTAGTTTTGTGGATCAAACGGCATTCGGGTATGGAGGCAAGTAAGATGCGCTTTTACCCTTGCCTCGCTTTCATCACAGTTGAGCGCTTCATCGCCCGGTAGATAATGGCTTTGCCCGATGTAGTCAATCAGTTCCTGCACCAGTACCGACGGGAAACGTTCACTGTTATCCTGAATGGAACGCCCGATATAGCTGATATAGAGTTTTTGCTGCGCGGAAATTAACGCTTCCAGGAACAGATAGCGGTCGTCATCGCGACGGCTACGGTCGCCACGCTTCGGTTTCTGGCTCATCAGATCAAAGCCCAATGGCGCAAGCTGACGTGGATAAACGCCGTCGTTCATTCCCAGCAGGCAAACCACTTTGAACGGAATTGAACGCATTGGCATCAGAGTACAAATGTTAACCGGTCCGGCGAGAAAACGCTGGCTGATACGTTCTTGATCCAGGCGCAGTGCCAGTTCATCACGCAATAGTGACAGCGGCACCGCGTCGCCATACTGCGCACCTAAACCTTCGGCGATAATCGCCTGCCATTGTTGTTCGATCAGCGTCATCGCCGCTTCGGTTTCCGCATCCGGCAGGAAAAAGGCGTTGAGCATATCGCGACAAACCGGCAACCACTCTTCCAGCGGACGCTCCTGCGCCAGCCCGCGACGCCAGATATTTAGCTGCATTAGCAGTGAAGCCAGATGCCCCACCAGTTCTGCAATTAAGCCGCTCGATTCATCATAAGGTAGAACCGATTGCCACTCGCCCTGCGCGCTCTCCATCGCGTAGCCCAGCAACATGCGCGTCAGGCCAAACCGCCAGGTGTGTTGACCGGTAGCGGGAAGTTCCAGCTCGCGAACGTTGTCGTCATCTATCCCCCAACGAATTCCGGATTCGTTGACCCACTGACGTAAATAACGCAGCCCTTCTTCGGTGATGTCAAACCGCGCTGCCAGCACCGGCACATCCAGTAATGCCAGCACGTCTTCCGACACAAAGCGGCTGTCTGGCAGCGATAACAGGCTGATAAACGCTTCAAGTACAGGATGCGACTGCCGCGCCCGACGGTCGGAAATGGCGTAAGGCAGGTAACGATCCGCAGGTGCGCTACCAAACACAGCCTGAATAAACGGACTGTAGCTGTCGATATCAGCCACCATCACGATGATGTCGCGCGGAGTAAGTGTCGGGTCTTCCTCCAGCATCGCCAGCAGGCGATCGTGTAAAACTTCAACTTCACGCTGCGGGCTATGGCAAACGTGGAAGGTGATACTGCTATCCAGTGGATCAAGCGGGCGTTTGTTATCGCTACGGGAAAACTCTTCGATGTTCACACCAGCAACGGCGCGGTTTTCCAGTTCCAGAATGTCAGACTGAATATTATGCAGCAGGTTATCTGGCGTCACATCGACAAAAGCGTCCAGCTCCTGGCTGCTCTCCAGGTCAGAAAGGAGATAAATGTAGTCGCGCCCAAGCTTGCCCCATGAAGCCAGCAGCGGGTTGCCGACATCCTGTTCACCATCGCTGTTAAAGAGCTGCCCGGCATTTTCGCTGTCGCGAAATAGCGGTAATTCGCGATCTTCAAAACTGTGTCGGCGCTGGCGAGTCAGTAGTTTCGCCAGATAAGCAGGATCTTTAATGTCGCCCCAGTAATAACGGCAGGGGTTGGTAAACAGGAGATGGATTTCAATATGTTTACCCAGCGCCTGTAGCGCCTGGAGATAAACAGGCGGTAACGCGGAAATACCGCATATAAAGACGCGCGAAGGTAACCCCGGCGGGCAGGTCGTCGCGGACTCCAGCGTTTCGATAAAGCGCTGATAGAGATTGGCGCGGTGCCAGCGCGGTTGCCCAAGTTCGTCGGTATATTCCACCAACGCCTTCCACAACGGCGCTTGCCAGGCCTGTGCTTCTCCCAACCCTTCTACCAGATGTCCTGTTTCCCACTGTGCCAGCCAGTCCGGACGATAGACCAGATACTGGTCAAACAGGTCCGCCGCTTTTGAAGAAAGCTGGAACAGTTTTCGCTTGTCACTATCGTCAGTCAGATAATGCCGCAACAGGGTAAAGTCTTCGCGCTCCAACAGTTGCGGCAGCAGAGTCATCAGTTTCCAGCTCATGCTCTGTTTGTTAAAGGCGCTCTCTTTGGGGATCTCCGGTAACACCCGGACGAACATATCCCAGATAAAGCTCGCTGGCAGCGGAAAATCAATGTTTGCCGCAATACCAAACTTTTGCGACAGGGTCATTTGCAGCCACTGTGCCATACCGGTACTTTGCACCAGAATCATCTCTGGTTCGAAAGGATCGTCCAGCCGTTCGCGTTCGACAATAAACTCCATCAACGCTTCCAGCACGTCCAGACGATTGGAATGGTAGACCCTTAACATAGCGGCTCCTGACTACTGACGATTCGGGCAATGCAGGCGGGTCATCTCGCCTTCTCTGCCCCCGGGTGAAACTAGCGTAACGCTGATGCTGACACATCCCGCCTGCGATGTCTGCATTCGGTTGACCTGCCAGTTAGCAGGTGGCGAAATCGCGTGCAGTTGCGTTTGCTGCCAGCCATGCCGCCAGAGCTGTTGGTACTGGTTTCTGCTGGCAAGACTGTTCATTAATGTTCGCTGGAAACCCGATAACGCAGTGACAATCATCACCATCAACACCATCGCCAACATTACCTCCGGCAGACTAAAGCCTTGTTGATTCCTCAGGGAAGCTGACATAACGCCCTCTCTTTCAGCGGACAAAAATCGCTCCAGCCGCGTGGCGAAAAAAAAATGTTTCCATCGATGACTTCGCCTGTTCGCCACAACGAAACGCCTTCATAACCAGCAATCAATAAGGCTTCATTATCTGCCAGTAAACGCAGACAAACCCGGGCACCGGTGGCAGCATACAGTAAGCACTGAACTGCGGGCAGCGTCTGCCAGGAGTGCATTTTTCCCCACTCCAGCGCCGACTGAACGATGGCCTGGCGGCGCAATGACTGACTTTCCATGCTCACGCGAGAAGCAAAACTGCGATCCTGCTGACTCATTCCTTGCAATAGCAAGCTACCCAAAATCAGCAGCATCAGGACCAGAGCCAGTGACGAAACACCCTTTTCGCGGTTCACAGGTTGGATCCTGTCACGCTATAGCTGGCATCCACCACGGTTTGCGGATCAGCCTTGCTGGCAGCGTGCATATTAACCGTCAACACCGGCGAGAAGCCGCTGACATCCTGACGTACGACCTGAAAAGTGTCGATAATGATGGCATCCGGATTAGTGACTTTATCCCAGCCCTTACCTTCACAGGATGTCGCACCGCGTAGCGTTTCCAGCACATGCTCCTTCAGACGAAATCCAATCTGGTCGGACTCTTTTACCGGTTCGCGATCCCAGATACCATTACTGTTCGCATCCCACTGCACAATGACACAGTCACCCTGTCCGACAATTTCCAGCCCTTCGCCCGTACAGCTGCCATGGCAATAACCCGCCCTCTGGAGATGCTTCGCGACGGTAAATACCCGCAGCCAGATTTCATCTTCCAGCGCCAGCTTACGGGTGTTCGTTAAACTTTCACGCTGTAACGCAGGCAGAAAGCGTGCAGCCCCCAGCAACAATACGCTACTGATCGCCATAGCAATCAACACTTCCAGCAGAGAAAAACCTTGCTCTTTTACAGGCATCCTTCTGTTTCTCCTTGCTGACAAAGCCGGAGTCTTCCCCACGGCGAAACCACTAGCCACCACTCGCCCGTTGAGTTTTTGAAGCGAATATGCCCGGCCCATGCGGTATTGCGCAGGCCAAAGAAAGCAAGCGAAGGTGTCAGGTCGCTCATTTCGACTTCGGGCCAGCGCGGCACAAAGACCAATGGTGAACTGCCATGACAGGTATTCGCCCCAGCAACGGAACTCACAAGGCACCATAACGTCCCCTCCCTGATAAGACTGATACTGTGGTCGCGGTTATGCCAGTTGGCATCTTCACGTAAATAGAGCAAATAGTCCCGCGCCTGGCTGGCGGTTTGCCAAAGCCGTTGCGACTGCTGCCAGTATTGCCAGCCATAAAGCCCACTTGCGCTTAGCATGACCAGAATCAGCATCGCGACCAGCGTTTCAATCAGCGTATAACCACGTTGTGTTTTCATGCCGGCAGTATGGAGCGAGGAGAAAAAAAGACGAGGGCCAGTTTCTATTTCTTCGGCACATCTTCCGGACTATTTACGCCGTTGCAGGACGTTGCAAAATTTCGGGAAGGTGTCTCGAAGAATTTAACGGAGGGCAAAAAAAACCGACGCACACTGGCGTCGGCTCTGGCAGGATGTTTCGTAATTAGATAGCCACCGGCGCTTTAATGCCCGGATGTGGATCGTATCCTTCAATCTCAAAGTCTTCGAAACGGTAGTCGAAGATGGATTCGGGTTTACGTTTGATAATCAACTTCGGCAGCGGACGCGGTTCGCGGCTTAATTGCAGATGAGTTTGATCCATATGGTTGCTGTAGAGATGCGTGTCGCCACCGGTCCAGACAAAATCACCCACTTCCAGATCGCACTGCTGCGCCATCATATGCACCAGTAACGCGTAGCTGGCAATGTTGAACGGCAGGCCGAGGAAGACGTCACAGGAGCGCTGATAAAGCTGGCAAGAGAGTTTGCCGTCTGCCACATAGAACTGGAAGAATGCATGGCACGGTGCCAGCGCCATTTTATCCAGTTCGCCTACGTTCCACGCTGAAACAATAATGCGGCGGGAATCCGGGTCGTTTTTCAGCCGGTTCAGTACAGTAGTGATCTGGTCAATATGACGACCATCCGGCGTTGGCCAGGCGCGCCACTGTTTACCATACACTGGCCCGAGGTCGCCGTTTTCATCGGCCCATTCGTCCCAGATGGTGACATTGTTTTCGTGTAGATAAGCAATGTTAGTGTCGCCCTGCAGGAACCACAGCAGTTCGTGGATGATGGAACGCAGGTGGCAACGTTTAGTTGTCACCAGCGGGAATCCATCCTGCAGGTTAAAACGCATCTGATGACCAAAAATGGAAAGCGTTCCGGTTCCGGTACGGTCGTTTTTCTGTGTGCCTTCGTCGAGCACTTTTTGCATCAGTTCTAAATACTGTTTCATGGTTCCTCAGGAAACGTGTTGCTGTGGGCTGCGACGATATGCCCAGACCATCATGATCACACCCGCGACAATCATCGGGATGGAAAGAATTTGCCCCATGCTGATGTACTGCACCCAGGCACCAGTAAACTGCGCGTCGGGCTGGCGGAAAAACTCAACAATGATGCGAAACGCGCCGTAACCAATCAGGAACAAGCCTGAGACAGCTCCCATTGGGCGCGGTTTACGAATATACAGGTTGAGGATAATAAACAGCACCACACCTTCCAGCAGCAGCTCGTAAAGCTGTGATGGGTGGCGCGGCAGCACACCGTAAGTGTCGAAAATGGATTGCCACTGCGGATTGGTTTGCAGCAGCAAAATATCTTCTGTACGGGAGCCAGGGAACAGCATGGCAAACGGGAAGTTCGGGTCAACGCGGCCCCACAATTCACCGTTAATAAAGTTGCCCAGGCGCCCGGCACCAAGACCAAACGGAATGAGTGGGGCAATAAAATCAGAGACCTGGAAGAAGGAACGTTTAGTACGGCGGGCGAAGATAATCATCACCACGATAACGCCAATCAGGCCTCCGTGGAAGGACATGCCGCCGTCCCATACACGGAAAAGATACAGCGGATCGGCCATAAACTGCGGGAAATTGTAGAACAGAACATAACCAATACGTCCACCGAGGAAGACGCCGAGGAAGCCCGCATAGAGTAAGTTTTCAACTTCATTTTTGGTCCAGCCACTGCCCGGACGATTCGCCCGTCGTGTTGCCAGCCACATTGCAAAAATGAAACCCACCAGATACATCAGGCCGTACCAGTGAAGCGCCACGGGTCCTATTGAGAAAATGACCGGATCAAACTCCGGAAAATGCAGATAGCTACTGGTCATCTGTCACCACAAGTTCTTGTTATTTCGCTGAAAGAGAACAGCGATTGAAATGCGCGCCGCAGGTTTCAGGCGCTCCAAAGGTGCGAATAATAGCACAAGGGGACCTGGCTGGTTGCCGGATACCGTTAAAAGATATGTATATGATCCGCGCTATAACCCCCCGCGAATCAACCCGCCCATGCCGCGACGCTCCATAAAGGCTGCAACCTGATGGCGAACTTCGGTCGCCAGTTGCGCTTCCAGACTACGCTGCGCAAGATTTTCTGCTTCAGCAAAATCAATGCGCCGCAGCAGGTATTTTACGCGCGCTACAGAACGTCCGTTCATAGACAGATGGCGATACCCAAGCCCAATGAGGATTGCCACGCACATGGGATCGCCCGCCATTTCACCGCACAAACGGAGATCGATTCCATGTATTTCCGCTTCCCGGGCGATCATCGCCAGAGCTCGTAACATTGCAGGATGAAGACTGTCATAAATGTTCGCCACCCGGGTATTGTTGCGATCAACGGCCAGGATGTATTGAGTCAGATCGTTGGTGCCAACAGAGATGAAATCGACCCGCTTTGCCAGATGCGGCAGCATAAATACCATTGACGGCACTTCCAGCATGATGCCGATACGTGGTTTGGGAATTTCGTAACCGATCATCTCCTCGACTTCACGTCCGGCACGTTCAATCAGGCGGCGTGCTTCGTCAACTTCATCGAGGCTTGTGACCATCGGCAACAGAATATTCAGGTTGCCCGTAGCGGCATTAGCACGCAGCATCGCCCGCACCTGGATCAAGAAGATCTCCGGCTGATCGAGCGTAATGCGAATCCCACGCCAACCCAGGCATGGATTCTCTTCGCTAATCGGCATGTAAGGCAGCTGCTTATCTGCTCCGACATCCAGCGTACGCAAGGTGACGGGTTTATCATTAAACATTTGCAGCATCCCCTGATACTGCGCCACCTGTTCTTCTTCCGACGGAAAACCACTTTGCAGCATGAATGGGATTTCAGTGCGATAAAGTCCTATGCCATCAATACGGCTGCCCAGTTTTTCTTCATGTTCCGGGCTTAAACCGGCATTGAGCATGACTTTAATGCGCTCGCCGCTTTTTAACTGGGCGGGTAAATTGACGTCATCTTCCGCCAGACGGCTAAGCTCGATCTCTTCACTAATTAGCCGCTGATATTCTTGCAGCAGTACCGGTTCCGGATCGACCAGCAATTCACCGCGATAACCATCGACGATCAGCGTCCGACGATGCAGTACCGAAGGCTGAATATCCGCGCCCATCACGGTAGGTATCCCCAGCGCACGTACCATGATCGCAGCATGGGAGTTGGCAGCGCCATCGCGCACGACAACACCGACTAAGCGATCCTGGGGCAGCTCAGCAAGCGTTGTCGCTGACAGTTCATCTGCCACCAGAATGAAACGTTCCGGCCAGGCGTTCGGCCCTTGATTAGCGTCATCAAGATGAAACAGCAATCGCTGACCCAGCGCACGTAAATCGCCAGCCCGCTCTTTGAGATAGTTATCGCTTAGCGCGGCAAACTGTTCGGCAAATTTTTCAATGACCGTTTTTACCGCCCACTCTGCCACCGAGCCTTTATCAACCTCGGCAAACAATTCGCGACGCAGCCGGGTATCCGAAAGCAGGTGTGAGTAAAGATCGAAAATAGCCGCCGTTTCTTTTTGTGCACCGGCAGCAAAGCGTTTGCTATAGCGGCGAAACTCGTTAGCCGCCTCTTCCAACGCCCCGGTCAGTCGTTCGCGTTCCAGAGCCGGATCCAGCGTTGATGCCTGATACACCTGTTCCATTAAAGGTAACGTGGCATCCTGCCAGCCTTCGGCAATCGCCACACCAGGTGCTGCCGGTAATGCACGGATTCGCGTCTGGCGATATTGCCCAAACAAGGCAGTCAACTGCGACTGAGAAAGAATAGCTGCCATCTGGGTGGCAAGCGTCACCAGGAAGGATTCTTCACTTTCGTCATACTGGCGCAACTCTCGTTGCTGTACCACCAGTACACCAAGCAACTGGCGACGTTGAATAATTGGTACGCCTAAAAACGCGCGGAAACGTTCTTCTTTTACGGAGGGGATGTATTTGAAGCTGGGGTGCTTTTGCGCATCTGCAAGGTTTATCGGTTCCGCCAGCCTGCCAACCAGGCCGACGATCCCTTCATCAAACGCGAGCGTTACAGTGCGACCGCGTGGTTTTTTCAGTCCCCGGGTCGCCATCAGGTAGTAACAACGTCGATCATGATCGGCCAGGTAGACCGAACAGACCTCGGTATCCATCGCAAGACAGATGTCGGTAACCAGAATATTTAACGCCTCATTCAGGCGTGGTGCGCTGGCTACCTTTTCGACTATTTCGCGCAGGCGAGTGAGCATAATTGGCGTGACTTAACCTCTTTTACGTCGATAAGCAGATGCGTTTTGTGGTTTTGGCGTATTTTCCTGCAGTGACATCACCACACTCGCGAACTCTTTCATTACCCTACGGTAGACATCACGTTTAAATGACACCACCTGTCTGACTGGATACCAGTAACTTACCCATCGCCAGCCGTCAAACTCTGGTGTACTGCTGGTTTGCATATTGATTTCTGCATCGCCGCTCACCAGCTGCAAGAGAAACCATTTTTGTTTTTGGCCGATACAAACCGGCTTCGTGTCCCAACGCACCAAACGTTTCGGTAATTTGTAGCGCAACCAGTTACGCGTTGAAGCAAGGATTCGAACGTCTTTACGGCTTAATCCTACTTCTTCAAACAATTCACGGTACATCGCCTGCTCTGCGGATTCTCCGGGGTTGATTCCGCCTTGCGGAAATTGCCAGGAGTGCTGACCAAATCGCCGGGCCCACATTACCTGCCCCTGGCGATTACAAATCACGATACCTACGTTTGGGCGGTAGCCATCGTCATCAATCACCGGACTACCTCAAAATAAAGCTTTATATACGAATGATTGTTTCATACTCCAGGAAGACGGTAAACCACTCTCTGCAGGGCATTACACACTAATAACAATTGAATAACTCACAGTTATGTGCAGAGTTATAAACAGAGGAAGGGGTGGATAGCCGTTTTTATTCACCTTTTCTGTGGATAGAGTTGTGAAGAACTACGGAATTACTACGGGAAAACCCGGAGCATTCTGAATAAGACAGATACAGAGATTTTAAAATATTCATTATCAGTCAATGCATTACATGTGATTTGAGTAATAAAAAAGAGTAATTCGTGACCCAGATCACACCTCTCATTTACGGGTTGGCGAAAGATCAACCAATGCCGTATTTATCCACAGAATGTGCCACTAAGTTAAGCACTGAACCACTAAAAACTGGAGTTTCGTCGCACGTCAAGGCTGTAAATGGAAACAGTAGTGAAGGTTTTTCACAGTTATCCCAGCTTTCTGTGGATAACATGGTGTAAGATCCTGTTTATTTTCAGTGACCAGATTTGGAAAACCCGTTGCAGTGTTGCGCAACTCGATTACCGGCAACCTAAAAAGCAATATAAATCAGAGAATTGAACAACGCATGTGGAAAAAGTTACACTGCGAATATTCGGCACTTAATTGCTGTTTGTTTTTTAACCAAGGTATCATGACATGTCCCAACCTCGCCCACTGCTCTCTCCTCCCGAAACTGAAGAACAATTGTTAGCGCAAGCACAACAACTTTCTGGTTATACATTGGGAGAACTGGCGGCACTTGCCGGGCTGGTTACGCCGGAGAATTTAAAACGCGATAAGGGCTGGATTGGCGTGTTACTGGAGATCTGGCTAGGTGCCAGCGCAGGGAGTAAACCTGAGCAAGATTTTGCTGCTCTGGGCGTGGAACTTAAAACTATCCCTGTGGATAGTCTTGGTCGTCCGCTGGAAACAACATTCGTTTGTGTTGCCCCGTTAACGGGCAATAGCGGGGTGACCTGGGAAACCAGCCACGTGCGCCACAAGCTCAAACGCGTGCTGTGGATACCGGTTGAAGGCGAGCGCAGCATCCCGCTGGCAAAGCGTCGCGTAGGATCACCGTTGCTGTGGAGCCCGAATGAAGAGGAAGACCGGCAGCTACGCGAAGACTGGGAAGAATTAATGGATATGATTGTTCTCGGTCAGATTGAGCGGATCACCGCTCGTCACGGGGAATATTTACAGATACGACCGAAAGCAGCGAATGCGAAAGCGCTGACCGAAGCTATTGGTGCCCGGGGCGAACGGATTCTGACGCTGCCGCGCGGATTTTATTTGAAGAAGAATTTCACCAGTGCGCTACTGGCCCGTCATTTTCTGATCCAGTAGCCATCGCTTTGACCTGCTGCTTTCCGGGCATATAATTACCGCTTCATTTTTTTGGCAGGGCTTTTTAGATGTTATTTGCATGGATAACCGATCCTAACGCCTGGCTTGCGCTCGGTACACTGACGCTGCTGGAGATCGTTCTTGGGATCGACAATATTATTTTCCTTTCTCTGGTGGTGGCAAAGCTTCCCACAGCACAACGTGCTCATGCGCGCCGTCTGGGGTTGGCGGGAGCCATGGTTATGCGTCTGGCGCTGCTGGCATCCATCGCCTGGGTTACGCGCCTGACGAATCCGCTTTTTACAATATTCAGTCAGGAAATTTCCGCCCGTGATTTGATCCTGCTTCTGGGTGGCTTGTTCCTTATCTGGAAAGCCAGCAAGGAAATCCACGAATCCATCGAAGGTGAAGAAGAAGGGCTGAAAACACGCGTTTCATCATTCCTCGGCGCTATCGTGCAGATTATGCTGCTGGATATTATCTTCAGCCTCGACTCGGTGATTACCGCTGTGGGTCTGTCAGATCACCTGTTTATTATGATGGCTGCCGTGGTGATTGCCGTAGGCGTGATGATGTTCGCCGCGCGCTCGATTGGTGATTTTGTCGAGCGCCATCCTTCGGTAAAAATGCTGGCGCTCTCTTTCCTGATTCTGGTGGGCTTTACCCTGATTCTGGAAAGTTTCGACATCCACGTACCGAAAGGTTACATCTACTTCGCGATGTTCTTCTCTATTGCGGTTGAAAGCCTCAACCTGATTCGCAACAAAAAGAATCCGCTCTGATACTCCGTACGCTCTCCTGCGGGAGGGCGTACTCACTCCTGTTACCCTCACAGTTTAAGATTTTCCTGCTTTCAAGATATATAACGTCGGTTTATAAACAGACTATTATCATAGGTGGGCCAAATGAGGATAACCGGATGAAAAAATGGGCAGTAATAATTTCTGCAGTCGGACTGGCGTTTGCTGTTTCCGGGTGTTCCAGTGATTACGTCATGGCGACCAAAGATGGCCGTATGATTTTGACCGATGGAAAACCTGAAATTGATGATGATACCGGGCTGGTGAGTTATCACGATCAGCAAGGTAACGCGATGCAAATTAACCGTGATGATGTTTCGCAAATTATTGAACGTTAACAAATAAGGTCAGCATCCGGCTGGCCTTAAGATTTTTCTCTTTCCCTTTTCCCTTCCCTCTGCCATTTTTATATTCCTTATGTCGTGATTATAAAAAGGAAACGGCTATGCAATATCACCGTATACCCCACAGTTCGCTGGAAGTCAGCACGCTGGGGCTTGGCACGATGACGTTTGGTGAACAGAACAGCGAAGCCGACGCCCACGCACAACTCGACTATGCCGTCGCTCAGGGCATTAACCTTATCGACGTTGCCGAAATGTACCCAGTACCTCCGCGCCCCGAAACTCAAGGGCTAACCGAAACCTACGTCGGCAACTGGCTGGCGAAACATGGCAGCCGCGAAAAGTTAATTATCGCCTCCAAAGTGAGCGGACCGTCGCGCAATAATGACAAAGGCATCCGCCCGGATCAGGCGCTGGATCGGAAGAATATCCGCGAAGCGCTGCATGACAGCCTCAAGCGTCTGCAGACTGATTACCTCGATCTCTATCAGGTGCACTGGCCGCAGCGCCCAACCAACTGCTTCGGCAAACTCGGTTATAGCTGGACAGATTCTGCGCCTGCGGTTTCGCTGCTGGATACGCTGGACGCACTGGCAGAGTACCAACGCGCGGGAAAAATTCGTTATATCGGCGTGTCGAACGAAACTGCATTTGGCGTAATGCGCTACCTGCATCTGGCGGACAAACACGATCTGCCGCGTATTGTCACCATTCAGAACCCCTACAGCCTGTTAAACCGCAGTTTTGAAGTAGGTCTGGCAGAAGTCAGCCAGTATGAAGGGGTCGAACTGCTGGCCTATTCGTGCCTGGGTTTCGGCACACTGACCGGGAAATATCTCAATGGTGCAAAACCCGCTGGCGCACGTAATACGCTCTTTAGTCGGTTCACCCGCTATAGCGGTGAGCAAACGCAAAAAGCCGTCGCGGCGTATGTTGATATCGCCAGACGTCATGGCCTGGACCCTGCTCAGATGGCGCTCGCATTTGTACGCCGTCAACCGTTTGTTGCCAGCACTCTGCTGGGCGCAACCACGATGGAGCAGCTGAAAACTAACGTCGAAAGTTTGCATCTGGAGTTGAGCGAAGACGTATTAGCTGAAATTGAAGCGGTGCATCAGGTTTATACGTATCCTGCACCATAAGATTAACGCCGGTTAAAACCGGCGTTAAATATTAATGACGGCGCTGCCAGATCCACAGCGCCGTTATTGCCAGCGCAAACAGCGCACCGAAGCCAATGCCAATGGGCACGACCGGGATGCCTACCATTACCGCCAGCGAGTAAATGCCCAGCATCAACAACATGGCGCTGTTTTCGCCAAGGTTTTGTACTGCAATCGCATTCCCCGCCCCGACGCTTTTTTTACCCCGCTCCTGTAGCAACGCATTGAGCGGAACGACAAAAAAGCCCCCCAGCACGCCAATCAGCATCAACAAAGCATAGGCTGGCAGCAGCTCGTGTTGCAGGGAGAAAATCAGTACCACCACGCCAATCAAAATCCCGGCTGGCATACAGCGTGACACGGTTTCCAGCGTAACTAACTTCGCTGCCGCACCTGCACCAACCACGATACCAATCGCTACCATCGCGTTGAGATAGGTCGGCGTAGCGTTATCGGTAATACCCAGCGCCACCGGTACCCACAGCACCAACAGGAAACGCAGCGTGACACCCGCTCCCCAGAATAAACTGGTGCCCACCAGCGAAAAACGCGTTTCACCATTGCGCCATAGCGAGGTGCAGGCATTCAGGAAACTGCGGGTCATGCTGATGAGATTCCAGGACTGCCCCGGACGCGCCGCCGCCAGTTTGGGAATGTAGATATTGGCAACGACCGCGCCACCGTAGGCCAGTGCGCATGCGGCCAGGGCAACCAGAATATGCCAGTCAGCCAGAACACCACCAGCTACGGAACCGAGCAAAATCGCCGCTATGGTAGACGCTTCCATTAAACCGTTAGCTTTTACTAACTTACTACCCGTGGTTAATTCGCCGAGAATACCGTATTTCGCCGGTGAATAGGCTGCAGCACCAACACCCACCAACGTATAGCCGAGAAACGGATTGATACCAAAGCAGATACTGGCTGCGCCCAGTAGCTTCAGGCCGTTGGCAAACATCATCACCCGGCCTTTGGCGAAGCTATCCGCCACCTGCCCGACAAACGGCGCAAAAAGAATGTAAGCACCTACAAACACCATTTGCAGGATGGGCTGGCTCCACTCCGGATAGAACTGCGCTTTCAGTAACGCCAGAGTGGCAAACAGTAGCGCATTATCGCCAAACGCAGAGAGAAACTGCGCCACGATAACCGCTTTCATCCCCTTCGACCACAACGAAGTGTTAGTGTGCACTGACTCACTCATCGTGTTGTTCCGCTTCGTCTACCCAGCTTTTCAAAGTGACAAAGTCAGGTTTGCCGCTGCCAAGTAATGGCATCTGTTTCAGATAGCGAATATCGCGCGGTACAGCAAGCTCCGGCACGCCGTGCTCGCGGGCATACTGTTGTAACTTATCGCGCATCAGTTCGTTATCTGTGGTGAAAAGCACCAGTGCCTCGCCTTTGCTGGCATCGCTCTTAATCGCAGTGGCATGGACTTTATCTGGCGAAACACCAAGTGCCAGTTGTTCCACCATTTCCAGCGACACCATTTCGCCTGCAATTTTGGCAAAGCGTTTTGCGCGGCCCTGAATCTGCACAAAGCCCTGCTCGTCAAAACGCACAATATCGCCAGTGCCATACCAGTCGCGCTCCATTTCGCCGCGAACATTCTCGGCGGTGGGCACTTCCAGTACACCTGGCTTCTCCACCCGCAGATAGCCGTTCATTATGTTCGGCCCTTTCAGTTGCAGGCGTCCGCCCTCTTCGATACCAGGAACCGACAACAGGCGCGCATCCATTCCTGGTAGAATACGCCCTACCGTACCGGGTTTCGCCGCCATCGGTACGTTGATAGAAACGACAGGCGCGCATTCGGTCACACCGTAGCCTTCAAGGATGCGCAGGCCAAATTTATCCTGCCAAAGCTGTTTAGTACTTTCTTGTAGTTTTTCTGCGCCTGCCACCACATAGCGTAGACGATAGAAGTCATACGGGTTGGCAAAGCGCGCGTAGTGACCGAGGAAAGTCGAGGTACCGAACAACACGGTGCAACTGCGGTCATACACCAACTCCGGCACAATGCGGTAATGCAGCGGGCTTGGATAAAGGAACACTTCTGCACCTGTGAGCAGTGGCGTAAACAGGCCTACCGTCAGCCCAAAGGAGTGAAACAGCGGTAACGCCGACATAAAGCGATCGTTGGTGGTGAAGTCGGCAATCGTTTTAATCTGCTCGACGTTCGCCAGAATGCTTTTATGGCTATGGACGACCCCTTTCGGATGGCCTTCAGAACCGGAGGTAAAGAGGATCAGCGCCTCTTCTTCCGGCTGCTGTTTTACCTGTGCCAGACGCGGCATCAGCAAATGAGCGAAAATCCACACTTTGTCGGCAGTGGTGACATCTGCTTTTAAATCTTCCAGATAGACCCAGCGCACCTGAGTAAGTTGCTCCGGCAGATGCCAGAGTTTGCCTTTATCGAGAAACTGACGGGAAGTGAAGATGGTTTTGATTTCAGCCGCCGTAATAGCACTGGTCAACCCTTTTACCCCGGCGGTGTAGTTCATCATTGCGGGAATGCGGCGACGGGCGATGGCCCCAAAAATCACTGCCGCACTGATGCCTGCATTGGGCAGCATTAAGCCGATGCGTTCGCCTTCAACACTGTATTTTTCAAGGATGCGTCCAACAAACAGCGTTTTCGTAAGCAATTTGCGATAGGAGTCCGGGGTAAAGTTAACGTCTTCGACACATTTCTTCCCGGCTCCGAAGCGGTACATTGCGCTCAGTAAAGATTCGTACAGCGTTTCACGCGGGCGCACCGCCATACGCGCTTCCATCATTATTTGATGCAGCATTTCGCCAGCGATTTTGCGACGGTCACGGGCACGCGGCGCATCCGGCATCTCCACCTGCGTTGGTGGCAAAATATGCAGAGTAATTTGCGGGAACAAGCGACGTTTAACCAGACCTTTCAGGCGGCTGAAGTGCGTAAGTTCCGCCCCTTCAATACGCACAGGAATAACCGTTGCACCAGACTTCGCCGCGACAAATCCCGCGCCATCGTAGATTTTCATCAGCGAGCCAGTGGTGGTGATGCGTCCTTCAGGGAAAATCACCACTGGTCGTCCCTGTTCCACCAGACGTACCAGATGTTTAATCGCCATAGGTTGCGTCGGGTCGAGAGGAACAAAGTCGATAAATGATTTCAGCCAACGCATATACCACTGTTGGCTTATTGAGGTGTAAACGGCAAATACCGGACGTACGGGTAAAAACAATGCCAGCAGTATGCCATCAATAAAAGAGACGTGATTAGGCGTAATTAGAACGCGCTCGCCCTTCAGTGCCTTGGTGTCACCCGTAACGCGAACGCGATACAAAACACGGCACAAATTTCGAAAAAAGCTAAAAAGCATTCCAACTCCCTTTGCTCTGATTCAGTAAAAGCGAATGGAGGGAGATTACACGAGATAAAGAACGCGAGCGACAGTAAATTAGGTGCGAAAAAAAACCTGCGCATCCGCGCAGGTTGGTGCAAGAGACTGGGTACGAAGAGCGTACCGAATAATCTCACCAATCAATACCTCTGGGATCTTGATTGTGGTCTGCACAACGACTCTTCGCCAGCGAGAAAACGCAAAGGAATGAAGGGAAATGCAACGAGGTGTGTAAATTGTCGGTTACTGTTACAGATTGATGACCGGCAAAAAAAAACCTGCGCATCTGCGCAGGCTGGTGTAATTCATGTGCTCAACCCGAAGTTGACTTCACCTATCAATACCTCTGGGATCACCACTTTAGCAACCTGAAGCCAAACGCCACCAGCGGTCAATCGCAACAGCGTTTCGCAAAGTGTAACCAAAGGTTTGCAATCTCTTTTTTTGTCTTACTTATTTGCGTTTGGCTCACATTCCCACAATGAAAACACGCCGCCCCTTGAACCAACGGGCGTTTTCCGTAACACTGAAAGAATGTAAGCGTTTACCCACTAAGGTATTTTCATGGCGACCATAAAGGATGTAGCCCGACTGGCAGGCGTTTCAGTCGCCACCGTTTCCCGCGTCATTAATAATTCACCCAAAGCCAGCGAAGCTTCCCGGCTTGCTGTGCATAGTGCAATGGAGTCTCTTAGCTATCACCCGAACGCCAACGCCCGTGCGCTGGCGCAGCAGACCACTGAAACGATCGGTCTGGTCGTTGGTGATGTTTCCGATCCGTTTTTCGGCGCAATGGTGAAAGCGGTCGAACAGGTGGCTTATCACACTGGTAATTTTTTATTGATTGGCAACGGTTACCACAACGAACAAAAAGAGCGTCAGGCCATTGAGCAACTGATCCGCCATCGCTGTGCTGCGCTGGTTGTCCATGCCAAAATGATCCCGGATGCCGATTTAGCCTCATTAATGAAACAAATGCCCGGTATGGTGCTGATCAACCGTATCCTGCCTGGCTTTGAAAACCGTTGTATTGCTCTGGACGATCGTTACGGTGCCTGGCTGGCAACGCGTCATTTAATTCAGCAAGGTCATACCCGCATTGGTTATCTGTGCTCTAACCACTCTATTTCTGACGCCGAAGATCGTCTGCAAGGGTATTACGATGCCCTTGCTGAAAGTGGTATTCCGGCCAATGACCGGCTGGTGACATTTGGCGAACCAGACGAAAGCGGCGGCGAACAGGCAATGACCGAGCTTTTGGGACGAGGCAGAAATTTCACTGCGGTAGCCTGTTATAACGATTCAATGGCGGCGGGCGCGATGGGCGTGCTCAATGATAATGGTATTGATGTACCGGGTGAGATTTCGTTAATTGGCTTTGATGATGTGCTGGTGTCACGCTATGTGCGTCCGCGCCTGACCACCGTGCGTTACCCAATCGTGACGATGGCGACGCAGGCTGCCGAACTGGCTTTGGCGCTGGCGGATAATCGCCCTCTCCCGGAAATCACTAATGTCTTTAGTCCGACGCTGGTACGTCGCCATTCAGTGTCAACTCCGTCGCTGGAGGCAAGTCATCATGCAACCAGCGACTAACCGCAGTTAAAGCAATTCCAGCGCCAGTAATTCTTCAATGGTCTGGCGACGGCGAATCAACCGCGCCTGACCATTATCAAACAGAACTTCTGGTAACAGCGGACGGCTGTTGTAGTTGGATGACATTGATGCGCCATATGCCCCTGTATCATGCAGTACCAGATAATCACCCGCCTTCACTTCCGGCAAGGCGCGGGTTTCGACATTTCCCCCTTCCTGCTGGGTAAAGACATCGCCCGATTCACATAACGGCCCGGCGACGACGGTTTCCACCGTTGGTGCGTGTTCCAGAGAACGACCATCAGCTGCCAGGGCACTGATATGGTGGTAACTACCGTACATTGCCGGGCGCATCAGATCGTTGAACCCGGCATCAACCAGCACAAAGTGGCGGCTACCCATTTGTTTGACGCTCCGCACTTGAGTAATTAATACGCCAGCCTGCGCTACCAGAAAGCGACCCGGTTCAATTTCCAGTTTCACAGGATGGCCCAAATGGCGGGCGATTTGCTCACGCGCGGCATTCCACAGACCATAATAATGTTCGGTATCAACCGCCTCTTCACCCTGTTGATAAGGAATAGAAAGCCCACCGCCCGCAGAAATAGCCTGTAAATCCTGACCGAATTCGAGGACCTGACGCACCATAGCACCACATACCTGTTCCAGATGGGCATAATCGACGCCAGAACCAATGTGCATGTGAATGCCGACCAGCTGTAGATGATGACGTTGTATCACGTCCAGTGCGGCGGGCAGATCGGTGTACCAGATACCGTGCTTGCTGTTTTCGCCACCGGTATTGGTTTTTTGGCTATGCCCGTGACCAAACCCCGGATTAACACGCAGCCATACCCGATGCCCTGGCGAAACCTGACCCAGTTGGTCGAGCATATCAACAGAACCCGCATTCACCGGAATTTGCAATTCACTGACGCGTTCAAGCGTCGCCTGATCGATAACATCTGCCGTAAAAACAATATCATCGGGGTGCGTTTGCGGATTGTAACCCGCCGCCAGTGCACGCTCTATTTCGCCTAACGAGACGGAATCCACTTTTACGCCCTGCTCACGCATTAAGCGCAAAATATGAATATTGGAACAGGCTTTCTGTGCAAAGCGCACCACATCAAACTGTTTCAGCGCTGCAATCTGCCGACGAATAATTTGCGCATCGTAGACCCACACCGGGCAGCCAAATTCTGCGGGCAAACGCAGCAGATTTTCGGCGGTGAGATCGGTATCAGTGCTGAACAGTGAATGTGGCATAACAAACTCCAGATAAGTGCTTTTTTATGATTACGCCACATCATAAAAAGAATAAAAAATATCGATTTATGTCGAGTCTATGCAAAAATGATATGGATTACCGGATTGCGAGAGAGCGCTAATGGCCGCCGTTAACTTACGTCATATTGAAATTTTTCATGCGGTAATGACCGCCGGAAGCCTGACTGAGGCGGCACACCTGCTACACACCTCACAGCCAACCGTCAGCCGCGAACTGGCGCGCTTTGAGAAGGTGATCGGGCTGAAATTGTTTGAGCGCATACGTGGACGATTACATCCTACCGTGCAAGGACTGCGTCTGTTTGAAGAAGTGCAACGATCCTGGTACGGACTGGATCGCATTGTCAGTGCCGCAGAAAGTCTGCGCGAGTTTCGCCAGGGAGAACTGTCTATTGCCTGCCTGCCGGTCTTTTCGCAATCTTTTTTACCGCAGCTCCTGCAACCCTTTCTGGCACGTTATCCCGATGTCAGCTTAAACATCGTGCCCCAGGAATCACCGCTACTTGAAGAGTGGCTCTCGGCCCAGCGTCATGATTTAGGACTCACTGAAACGCTCCATACGCCTGCGGGAACAGAACGTACCGAATTACTCTCTTTAGATGAAGTGTGTGTGTTACCTCCGGGCCATCCGCTGGCGGTAAAAAAGGTATTAACGCCGGATGATTTTCACGGTGAGAACTACATCAGCCTTTCCCGTACTGACAGCTATCGCCAGTTGCTGGATCAATTGTTTACTGAGAATCAGGTTAAACGACGCATGATCGTAGAAACCCACAGCGCCGCGTCAGTCTGCGCAATGGTACGGGCGGGGGTAGGCGTTTCGGTGGTTAACCCGCTCACCGCACTGGATTATGCGGCAAGCGGTTTAGTGGTGCGGCGGTTCAGCATTGCGGTTCCATTCACCGTCAGCCTGATCCGCCCCCTGCACCGCCCGTCATCAGCGCTGGTGCAGGCGTTTAGTGAGCATTTACAAGCGGGATTACCGAAACTGGTCACTTCTCTTGACGCTATTTTGTCGTCAGCTACGACAGCATAAAAGCGACAGCATCCTCGGCATGGATCGCCGCGGTATCAAACACAGGCAGAACACTGCGCTCTTCTGGCACCAGTAAACCAATTTCTGTGCAGCCAAAAATGACGCCCTGTGCGCCCTGTTCTGCAAGGCGAGCAATCACTTGCGCATAATAAGCGCGTGACGCTTCGGTAAATTGCCCCAGACACAGTTCTTCAAAAATAATCTGATTAATTTTTGCCCGTTCATCCGCTTCAGGAATAAGACAGTTGATGGAAAATTGTTCCGTCAGCCGCCCGCGATAAAAATCCTGTTCCATGGTGTAACGTGTACCCAGCAGCGCCACACGAGTCATTCCTGCCCCGGTAATTGCACATCCAGTGGCATCCGCTATGTGTAAGAAAGGCAGAGAGCAACGAGACTCAATGGCATCCGCCACTTTATGCATCGTATTGGTGCATAACACAATACCTTCTGCGCCCGCCCGCTGTAAGCCAAGCGCCGCCTCAGCCAGAATATCCCCGGTTTTGTCCCACTCACCGCGACGCTGGCACTCTTCTATTTCATGAAAATCGACGCTATGTAGCAGCACTTGTGCAGAGTGAAGCCCACCAAGCCGCTGTTTAATGCCTTCATTTATCAGACGATAGTAAGGAATAGTGGATTCCCAGCTCATTCCTCCCAGCAAACCAATTGTTTTCATTCCTCTCTCCTGATGTGTGTTACCGCAACAAGGCTGAATAAGGAACGAGACAAACGCCTCAACGGCCAGGTGCCTAATCTCTATTAACGAAAAAAGGGCCGGATGTACAGCACATCCGGCCCGTGAAATCAGACGCCGATATTTCTCAACTTTTCGCCTGCCATCAGTTTGCGCTCGATATGTTCCAGCGTGACATTTTTGGTTTCCGGAATGAGCCAGAAAGTGATGCCCACAAACGCAATGTTCAGCGCAGTGTAGAGCCAGAACGTACCGGCAGCGCCAATGCTATCAAGCAGTGTCAGGAAGGTCGCGCCGATAATCATATTCGACACCCAGTTTGTCGTCGTTGAGCAGGTGATGCCAAAATCGCGGCATTTCAGCGGCTGAATTTCAGAGCACAAGATCCACACCACTGGCGCGGCGCTCATCGCATAACCGGCAATACACATCATCGTCATGCCAACAGAGAGCCAGGACAAGCCACTGGAAGCCGTACCGTTATCAAACTGCATCAGGCAGTAACCCAGCACCAGAGTGCCTAACGCCATCACGCTGAAACCAATTTTCAGAGCCGGCTTACGCCCTGCTTTATCTACCGTAAAGACCGCAATGAAGGTAGCGAACATAAAGGTCAGCCCCACGACCAGAGTCGCAATCATCTGTTGTTCTGTGGTCGTAAAGCCCGCCATTTTGAAGATACGTGGCGCGTAGTACATGATGATGTTCATACCGGTAAACTGCTGCATCGCCTGCAACAACATACCGAGAAATACAGCACGACGGACGTTACGGTTGATCTTAAACAGTGCCCAACCGCCCTGTTTTAACTTCAGGCTTTCACGAATTTCGTTGAGTTCTTCTCGCGCTTTTTCCGACGTATCGCGCAGCATACGCAATACTTCTTCCGCCTCAATATGACGCCCCTTTTCCGCCAGCCAGCGCGGGCTATTTGGCAGGAAGACCACCAGAATAATCAGCAGAACTGCTGGTAAAGCAAGAACCCCCAACATTGCGCGCCAGTTACCGCTATAACTGAACGCTGTATCGGATAAAAACGCCATCACGATGCCGAGAGTGACCATCAACTGGTACATGCTGATCATCTTACCGCGAACGTTTTCACTTGCCATTTCAGAAAGATATAGAGGAGCGGTGTAAGACGCGATCCCGACAGCAATGCCCAACACCACACGAGCGGCGATTAACATCTCTACGCTGGTCGCAAAAGCGGACCCTATCGAACCGAGTACAAACAGGATGGCCCCCGCCATCAGGCTGTATTTACGCCCCAGGCGGAACGACAGCCAACCATTAAACAGCGCACCAATTGCTGCGCCGAGCATCATGCTACTGACCACCCATTCCTGCAAACGACTGGTCAGCACAAAGTGATCGGTAATGAACGGCAACGCTCCGGCGATTACGCCGATATCAAGACCAAATAACAATCCTGCGACCGCAGCAGCTACCGAAACAAACATATTCATACGCCGCATATCCCGCAGAGGACGTGGCGTTAAAGCAGATTCCGTATTGATAGTAACCATTTTTTCCTGCCAGCAGAGAGTAAGACATAGTGAAAAAATACGTGAACAATTCACACAGGTGTCAGGTCGGAAATAGCATAAATATGGATTAAATTGCTACGACATGTCGTTATGTGATGGATATTCCAATTTTCAAATTAAGTTGAATTATTGAGATTATTATTAACTACCTAATTTTAAAGCAGATAAAATTCATAAAGTTCATTAATTGATAATTGATATGGATTATTTCATAACCATGATATGGATTATGATGATCTACAGGTATAAAAAACCCTGCCATGCGGCAGGGTCATAAAAGTAAGAGGAATGAATTAACGCGCCAGCCAACCGCCATCCACAGCAATGGTATAACCATTTACATAATCTGAAGCGCTGGAGGCAAGAAACACTACCGGCCCCATCAGGTCACTCGGCAGTCCCCAACGGCCAGCTGGAATGCGGTCGAGAATTTCCGCGCTACGTTGTTCATCTGCCCGCAGTTGTTGAGTATTGTTGGTCGCCATGTAACCCGGAGCTATCGCATTAACATTAATGTTGTGTTTAGCCCATTCATTCGCCATCAATCGCGTCACGCCCATCACGCCGCTTTTTGATGCGGTATAAGAAGGCACACGGATCCCGCCCTGGAAGGAGAGCATTGACGCGATATTGATAATCTTGCCGCCATTGCCTTGCGCGATAAAGTGTTTCGCCGCTGCCTGAGACATGAAGAATACGCTCTTGATATTCAGGTTCATGACATCGTCCCAGTCTTTTTCGCTGAATTCGAGAGCGTCTTCGCGGCGAATCAATCCGGCGTTATTCACCAGGATATCAATATGACCAAACTCAGCTACCGCGCGATCCAGCAGTGCTGGAATGCCATCAATCTTTCGCAGATCGGCGGTCAGGCTTAAAAAACGACGCCCCAGCGCCGTGACCTGCTTGATGGTTTCAGTCGGTTCAACGATGTTAATGCCAACAATGTCACAGCCCGCTTGCGCCAGCCCCAACGCCATCCCCTGGCCCAGCCCAGTATCACAACCAGTGACGACCGCAACTTTACCTTCGAGAGAAAATGCACTTAAAATCATAACAATACCTTATTCGTTTATGCCCACAACTAGCGCAAATCTTTAACGGCCACATGGTCCATATCATCAAAAACCTGGTTTTCACCGACCATGCCCCAGATAAAGGTATAAGCTTTGGTTCCGACGCCGGAATGGATCGACCAGCTCGGGGAGATCACCGCCTGCTCGTTATGCATCACAATGTGACGCGTTTCTTGCGGTTGCCCCATCATGTGGAAAACGCAGGCGTCATCATCCATATTGAAATAGAAATAAACTTCCATCCGGCGCTCGTGGGTGTGACACGGCATGGTGTTCCACAAGTTACCTGGAGCCAGCTCCGTCAGCCCCATACTCAATTGGCAGGTTTCCAGCACATCCGGGACAAAATATTTGTTAATCGTGCGACGGTTACTGGTGAGGTTATCGCCTAACGTGACTGGAGATACTTCGTCCGGTGTGACTTTTTTGGTGGGATACGTCGTATGCGCGGGTGCGCAATTGTAATAAAACTTCGCCGGAGTGGCGGTATCAATACTGGCAAAGACAACTTCTTTTGCACCTTTACCAACATACAGGGCGTCGCGGTGACCGATTTCATAGCATTGACCATCGACAGTAATCGTACCGGCACCGCCAATATTGATAACACCTAACTCGCGACGTTCAAGGAAATAGCTTACGCCGAGTTGTTTACCAACTTCCCCGCCAACGGAAACCGTTTTAGTTACCGGCATAATGCCGCCAACAATAATACGGTCAATGTGGCTGTAAACCATGGTGTACTCATCGGCGACAAATACCTTTTCAACCAAAAATTCATTGCGCAGCCCCTGGGTATCCAGCGTTTTTGCGTGCGCACTGTGGATGCTCTGTCTTACGTCCACATCAACCTCCGATAATCAGTGAAGCGTGAAAATAGAAAACAATAATAAAACACTGTTTCGTTTTCTCTATGAGGGGATGATATGCCCATGGGATAGGGTTTTCAATTAAAAATAAAACAATGTTTCATTTTCAAGTTAAGGATTAAAAAAAGTGCAGTGTCGATCACGAATATGTCATGAGAATGGAAAAATCAGGGAGCCCTGAAAAGGTATGTCGACTCACCAGCCATCATTATTCAACAGATTAATGACGGCAGATATTTATCGGTAAGGAGGAAATGCAGAGCTACTCGTCACGTTCAATGGTCAATGCCACACCCTGGCCCCCGCCGATACAAAGCGTTGCCAGTCCTTTGCGGGCATTACGTTTCACCATTTCATGAACAAGAGAAACCAGGATTCGGCAACCGGAAGCGCCTATCGGGTGACCGAGTGCGATCGCACCACCATTGACATTGACCCGACGCTCATCCCATTCAAGCATCTTGCCAACCGAAAGCGCCTGTGCAGCAAACGCTTCATTAGCCTCGATAAGATCGACATCAGCCAACTGCCAGCCAACACGCTCCAGGCAACGGCGGGTCGCATACACCGGCGCAATTCCCATCAATGCCGGATCCACACCAACGCTGGCAAATGCGCGGATGCAGGCCAGCACGGGTAAATTCAACGCTCGTGCTTTGGCTTCGCTCATCATCATTACTGCAGCTGCCCCATCGTTTATGGATGATGCATTACCCGCTGTCACAGAACCGAGACTATCAAATGAAGGATTTAAACGGGCTAAGCCTTCTGCGCTGGTGTCAGTGCGTGGCTGTTCATCGGTATCAACAACCAACGTCTGTCCGTTACTTTGGGTTATTACCGGGACGATCTCATCTTTAAATCGTCCGGCGTCAATCGCCGCTCGCGCTTTTTGTTGCGAGCTAAGTGCGTAAGCATCCTGCAACTGACGGCTGATGCCATATTCGCGAGCCAGATTTTCGGCGGTGACACCAATATGATAATCATTGAAGGCATCCCACAACCCATCATGCACAAGACTATCAACCAACTGGCTATTGCCAAGCTGTGCGCCGGTGCGGCTATCAGTCAGAACATGTGGTGCGCGGCTCATGTTTTCCTGGCCACCGGCGATGACAATATCAGCCTCGCCACACTGTATCGCCTGAGTAGCCAGATGCAGTGCTTTAAGCCCGGAACCACAAACGTCATTAATAGTGATTGCAGAAACGCTATTAGGAAGACCACCTTTAATAGCCGATTGTCTTGCCGGATTCTGCCCTGCCCCTGCAGTCAACACCTGACCAAGAATCACTTCATCCACCGCATATGCAGGAACGCCGGTACGTTCTATTAACGCTTTGACGACCAGGCTGCCAAGTTCCACGGCGGAATGACCCGCTAACGCACCACGAAAGCAGCCGATAGGTGTCCGTAACGCCCCGACAATCACAACGTCTTTCATCACAACCTCGCACCAATTAACAGTGCAATAGTAAATGATTGTTAATTACAGTTATCTTAATTGTTTAAAAAAAGTGACTATTATCACAAAGGAAATACGCCTGAGTAGTAGTCAGAGACATAACTGGCACGTAAGGTTTGCAACCACTAACTCACCAATAGAGAGGTAGATAGGGCGTTAATCTCCCATACTTAACCTGGTTTATGGTAAATTGCCCTCCATTTTGTTTAATTTGTAGATGATACGTTCAGATAATGTCTAATATTTGGTCAAAAGAAGAAACTCTGTGGAGTTTCGCGCTCTACGGCACAGCCGTTGGTGCAGGCACGCTCTTCCTTCCTATTCAGTTAGGTTCGGCGGGGGCTGTGGTCCTGTTTATTACTGCTCTGGTCGCCTGGCCTTTAACATATTGGCCACATAAAGCCTTATGCCAGTTCATCCTCTCATCGAAAACATCAGCAGGTGAAGGGATAACGGGCGCGGTAACACACTACTATGGCAAGAAGATTGGTAATCTGATTACCACGCTGTACTTCATCGCCTTTTTTGTCGTCGTGTTGATATATGCAGTGGCAATTACCAACTCACTTACGGAACAGCTGGCAAAGCATATGGTTATTGATCTTCGCATCCGTATGTTGGTGAGTCTGGGGGTTGTATTAATCCTGAATCTCATTTTTCTGATGGGACGCCATGCAACCATTCGGGTAATGGGATTTTTGGTATTCCCATTGATTGCCTATTTCTTATTTCTTTCTATTTACCTGGTCGGTAGTTGGCAACCTGATCTATTAACAACCCAGGTAGAGTTCAATCAGAATACCCTTCACCAGATATGGATATCGATTCCCGTGATGGTTTTCGCTTTTAGCCATACGCCCATTATTTCTACGTTTGCCATAGACAGACGTGAAAAATATGGCGAACATGCTATGGATAAATGCAAAAAAATTATGAAAGTCGCTTATCTCATCATCTGCATAAGTGTATTGTTCTTTGTCTTTAGCTGCCTGCTTTCTATTCCACCTTCGTATATTGAAGCGGCTAAAGAAGAAGGGGTTACCATTTTATCGGCGCTTTCTATGCTGCCGAACGCCCCAGCATGGTTATCAATTTCCGGGATTATTGTCGCAGTAGTTGCGATGTCGAAATCATTCCTGGGTACGTACTTTGGCGTTATTGAAGGTGCCACAGAGGTCGTCAAAACAACATTACAGCAGGTTGGTGTAAAGAAAAGTCGTGCATTTAACCGCGCACTATCAATTATGTTGGTATCGCTGATTACCTTCATTGTTTGTTGCATTAACCCGAACGCGATTTCGATGATTTACGCGATCAGCGGCCCGCTCATTGCCATGATACTTTTCATCATGCCTACGCTGTCAACGTATCTCATCCCGGCGCTTAAACCCTGGCGTTCCATCGGAAATCTGATTACGCTGATCGTGGGTATCCTGTGCGTATCGGTAATGTTCTTTAGCTAATATCCGTTGTGGATGGTTCAAAATTGCTTCAATTTTGAACCATCCCAGTTTTCATAATGTTCATTTGTTATTATTCCGCCCTATCACTTCTCTCGTAATATTATATAATTATCAGCTAGTTAAACACACAAAGAGTTCTGAACATCTTAAATAAGACTATTTAAGATACATGACGATTGCATTGCGTAAACGCTTTTTATTTACAAAAAATGGGGAAGTATTACGGCGATTGCGAAAAGTCTGAAGCGCTTGAATTAAGATAATATAGAAAATCAGATACAACAAAAATGGCAGGTAGATGATGTGAAGATAAATTGGAGCGGGCGAAGGGAATCGAACCCTCGTATAGAGCTTGGGAAGCTCTCGTTCTACCATTGAACTACGCCCGCTTCGAGATGCGTAAGGCATTATAAACCTTACGCTCTCCTTAGCAAGTACCACGCTGCTGACTGCTGATTAATTCACCATCAGCATTTTGGCTTGCTGCCCTGAGGCGGCAAGTAACGTAGCGGATCAATTGCCGTTGCACGGTAACGAATCTGGAAATGCAGGCGAACAGATGCCGCATCAGTGCTCCCCATAGTGGCGATTTTTTGCCCAGCTTTCACGCTTTGCCCATTATTTACCAGCATCGTGTCATTATGAGCGTAAGCCGTAATGTAATCTTCACTGTGTTTAATCATGATGAGATTACCGTAGCCACGCAGCTGGTTACCCACATACACCACCTTTCCTGCACCCGCGGCGTAAATAGGTGTACCTCGTGGAGCTGAGATATCAATCCCTTTATTGCCGCCATCTGCTGTCGAATACGGCATGATAACTTTCCCTGTCGTTGGCCATAACCAACAACGTTGCCCTACTGGCGGCCAGGAAGATTTCGGTACCGCTGATGACGGTGTAACCGATGCGGTTTTGGTCGTTGATTTGGCGGTTGATTTACGTGTACTACTGCTACTTTTCGCCCCACCCAGTTTTAGTTTCTGACCTACTTCAATGGTGTAAGGGGGGGAAATGCCGTTCAGTCGCGCCAGTTCTTTTACGCTGGTTCCCGTGGTGCGCGAAATACGATATAGCGTATCCCCCCGTTTCACGGTGTAAACGGAGCCGGAATACGTTCCTGTATCGGATGATTTGCTACCCGAACAGCCCGCCAAAAGCAGCCCAACCGATAACAACATCACGATACCCAGAGATTTTTTATTCAGGCGTCCCGCACTCAAAATCTTTCCTCGCTTAAAAAACAAGACGCCATATCATAGCAGCCAGCCTCTTGATACCCAATCTCTTGCTTCTGGAAAAACGATGTAATAGAGAAAGAGGTTAATTTCATTTGGCAAAGGGAAGTATCATCAGCAAAATATTTGCTGTAGTGGTATCGAAGTTCCTGACTTTTACCCTATTTCCCACCTTGATGCGTAATAATCCTAATTTATCACATTGATTTTATCGCCACTCATATTGATACGTATCACTGTCCCTATTCAGAGTCCTGTTTCGTATCATATCTGTGTTTTTTTAACGTCATCACACTTCCTTCCTCCCCTCACGCATATAGTCGTTTCTGGCGTAATTCTTGCCTGCTAAGACTAAATCTTTGCCATAAGAACCAAATGTTCAAACCGAGGGGATTTCTATGGAAGCGCGGGAAGCAACCGCTACGGGTGAATCATGCATGCGCGTCGATGCCATTGCTAAGGTCACCGGGCGGGCACGATATACTGACGATTATGTTATGGCGGGCATGTGTTACGCGAAATATGTACGTAGTCCTATCGCACATGGTTATGCCGTAAGTATTAATGATGAACAAGCCAGGAGTTTGCCGGGCGTCCTGGCGATTTTTACCTGGGAAGATGTGCCAGAAATCCCATTCGCCACGGCAGGGCATGCCTGGACACTTGACGAAAACAAGCGCGATACCGCCGATCGCGCACTGCTAACTCGCCATGTTCGTCATCATGGCGACGCCGTTGCCATCGTCGTGGCCCGCGATGAACTCACGGCAGAAAAAGCGGCGCAATTGGTCAGCATTGAGTGGCAAGAATTACCCGTTATCACCTCGCCAGAAGCGGCGCTGGCAGAAGACGCTGCACCAATCCATAACGGTGGCAATTTACTGAAACAAAGCACGATGTCGACGGGTAATGTCCAACAAACAATCGATGCCGCCGACTACCAGGTACAGGGGCACTATCAGACTCCCGTTATTCAACATTGTCATATGGAAAGCGTGACATCGCTGGCATGGATGGAGGATGACTCGCGAATTACCATCGTTTCCAGCACCCAGATCCCGCACATTGTTCGCCGCGTGGTTGGTCAGGCGCTGGATATTCCCTGGTCATGCGTACGAGTCATCAAACCGTTTATCGGTGGCGGTTTTGGTAATAAACAGGATGTACTGGAAGAGCCAATGGCGGCATTCCTGACCAGCAAACTTGGCGGCATTCCGGTGAAAGTTTCCCTTAGCCGTGAAGAGTGTTTCCTCGCAACCCGTACCCGCCACGCTTTTACTATTGACGGGCAAATGGGCGTGAACCGCGACGGAACATTGAAAGGTTATAGTCTGGATGTTCTGTCTAACACCGGCGCTTATGCATCTCACGGGCACTCCATTGCTTCTGCTGGGGGGAATAAAGTCGCTTACCTTTATCCTCGTTGTGCCTACGCTTACAGTTCAAAGACCTGCTATACCAACCTCCCCTCGGCTGGTGCGATGCGTGGTTATGGCGCGCCACAAGTCGTATTTGCCGTTGAGTCTATGCTTGATGATGCCGCGACAGCGTTAGGTATTGATCCTGTTGAAATTCGTTTACGCAACGCCGCCCGCGAAGGAGATGCTAATCCGCTCACGGGAAAACGTATTTACAGCGCAGGGTTACCGGAGTGTCTTGAAAAAGGCCGGAAAATCTTTGAATGGGAAAAACGCCGTGCAGAGTGCCAGAACCAGCAAGGCAATTTACGTCGTGGCGTTGGCGTCGCCTGTTTTAGCTACACCTCTAACACCTGGCCTGTCGGCGTAGAAATAGCAGGCGCGCGCCTGTTGATGAATCAGGATGGAACCATCAACGTGCAAAGCGGCGCGACGGAAATCGGCCAGGGTGCCGACACCGTGTTCTCGCAAATGGTGGCAGAAACCGTGGGAGTTCCGGTCAGCGATGTTCACGTTATTTCAACCCAAGATACCGACGTTACACCATTCGACCCCGGCGCATTTGCCTCACGTCAGAGCTATGTTGCCGCGCCTGCGCTGCGCAGTGCGGCACTGTTATTAAAAGAGAAAATCATCGCTCACGCCGCAGTCATGCTACATCAGTCAGCGATGAATCTGACCCTGATAAAAGGCCATATCGTGCTGATTGAAAGACCGGAAGAACCGTTAATGTCGTTAAAAGATTTGGCGATGGACGCTTTCTACCACCCTGAACGCGGCGGGCAGCTCTCTGCCGAAAGCTCCATCAAAACCACCACTAACCCACCGGCGTTTGGCTGTACCTTTGTTGATCTGACGGTCGATATTGCACTGTGCAAAGTCACCATCAACCGTATCCTCAACGTTCATGATTCGGGCCATATTCTTAATCCGCTGCTGGCAGAAGGTCAGGTACACGGCGGAATGGGAATGGGCATTGGCTGGGCGCTATTTGAAGAGATGATCATCGATGCGAAAAGCGGCGTGGTCCGTAACCCCAATCTGCTGGATTACAAAATGCCGACCATGCCGGATCTGCCACAACTGGAAAGCGCGTTCGTCGAAATCAATGAGCCGCAATCAGCATACGGACATAAGTCACTGGGTGAGCCCCCCATAATTCCTGTAGCCGCTGCTATTCGTAACGCGGTGAAGATGGCTACCGGTGTTGCAATCAATACACTGCCGCTAACGCCAAAACGATTATATGAAGAATTCCATCTGGCAGGATTGATTTGAGGATAACATCATGTTTGATTTTGCTTCTTACCATCGCGCAACCACCCTTGCCGATGCCATCACCCTGCTGGCTGACAATCCGCAGGCCAAATTGCTTGCCGGTGGCACTGACGTACTGATACAGCTTCACCATCACAATGACCGCTATCGCCATATTGTTGATATCCACAATCTGGCAGAGCTTCAGGGAATAACACAGGCGGAAGATGGCGCGCTGCGAATCGGCTCTGCGACAACATTTACTCAGCTCATTGAAGATCCCGTAATCCAACGCAATCTCCCGGCGTTATGTGCTGCGGCTGCATCAATCGCCGGGCCGCAGATCCGTAATGTCGCCACCTACGGCGGAAATATTTGCAACGGTGCCACCAGCGCAGATTCTGCCACGCCAACGCTAATTTATGACGCGAAACTGGAGCTCCACTCCCCACGCGGTGTTCGTTTCGTCCCGATTAATGGCTTTCACACCGGGCCGGGCAAAGTGTCTCTTGAGCATGACGAAATCCTTGTCGCCTTTCATTTTCCGCCACAGCCGAAAGAACACGCGGGCAGCGCGCATTTTAAATATGCCATGCGCGACGCAATGGATATTTCAACAATTGGCTGCGCCGCACATTGCCGACTGGATAACGGCAATTTCAGCGAATTACGCCTGGCATTTGGTGTTGCCGCGCCAACGCCGATTCGCTGCCAACATGCCGAACAGACTGCACAAAATGCGCCATTAAACCTGCAAACGCTGGAAGCCATCAGCGAATCAGTCCTGCAAGATGTCGCCCCGCGTTCTTCATGGCGGGCCAGTAAAGAGTTTCGTCTGCATCTCATCCAGACGATGACCAAAAAAGTGATTAGCGAAGCCGTCGCCGCGGCGGGGGGAAAATTGCAATGAATCACAGCGAAACAATTACCATCGAATGCACCATTAACGGGATGCCTTTTCAGCTTCACGCCGCGCCAGGAATGCCGCTTTCGGAACTACTCCGAGAACAAGGGCTTCTTAGTGTCAAACAAGGTTGCTGCGTAGGCGAATGCGGTGCCTGTACGGTGCTGGTCGACGGCACTGCGATAGACAGTTGCTTATTCCTTGCGACCTGGGCTGAAGGAAAAGAGATCCGCACGCTGGAAGGTGAAGCGAAAGGCGGTAAACTTTCTCATGTCCAACTGGCTTATGCGAAATCTGGTGCAGTGCAATGCGGGTTTTGTACGCCGGGCCTGATTATGGCTACCACGGCGATGCTGGCAAAACCACGCGAAAAACCATTAACCATTACGGAAATTCGTCGTGGACTGGCGGGAAATCTTTGTCGCTGCACGGGGTATCAGATGATTGTAAATACAGTTCTGGATTGCGAGAAAACGAAGTAAAAGGATATCCGGCCTGAATTCAGGCCGGATTCTCAGAGGTTATGTGTTTAACAACTCATATTTCTTAATCTTGCGATAGAGCGTAGCAATGCCGATGCCCAGTTCATCAGCAACTTCCTTCTTGCTGTTATGACGTGAAAGCGCCTCGCGGATCATTTGCTTTTCCATCTCCTCCAGCGCCGTGCCGCCCGCATCATCGAGTGACAGGTGCGCCTCACTGACCTCTGTTACATCACTTTGCTCCGTTGTGCCATTATTCAGCAGATTTGGCGGCAATAGCGTGCTGTCGATAACTTCACCTGAAGGAACAACGTTAACCAGATATTCCATCAAATTGCTTAACTCGCGCAGGTTTCCGGGCCAACGATGCTTACGCAATATTTCGACGACATCAGGAGCAATGCCAGGATAAACCGATCCCAGACGACGGGTATGCAGATGTAAAAAGTAATGCACCAGTAATTCAATATCTTCCTGACGTTCACGCAGCGGTGGAAGAGTTATCGGGATAACATTAAGTCGGTAGAAGAGATCTTCGCGGAATTTACCTTCGGCAATGAACTGGGCCAAATTCTGATTAGTTGCAGAAATGATGCGGATGTCGACTTGTATTGGGCTACTGGCACCAATCGGCAGAATTTCACGCGCCTCAATAGCGCGCAGTAATTTAGCCTGCAACATTAATGGCATATCACCAATTTCATCAAGAAACAGCGTGCCCGTATTCGCCGCCTGAATCAACCCTGTTTTACCGTTGGCAGAAGCGCCAGTAAATGCGCCTTTAACATAACCGAACAGTTCGCTCTCCAGAAGCTGTTCCGGAATCGCGGCACAGTTGATAGCAATAAAGGGTTTATTCCGTCTTCCGCTCAACTTATGGATTGCACGGGCGACGACTTCTTTACCCGTGCCGCTTTCACCAACCACCATAACGCTGGATGGGCTGGGTGCAATACGGCTAATGAGTCGTTTTAATTGCCGCATAACACGGCACTCGCCAACCAATTGTTCAATATGCGGTTCATCAGATGCATTTGCTACAGAAAAACTGGTATGCGATTGGTGAAACGCCATTAAAAATAGTTGTCGGCCCTGGATGTTATGCAACTGACCAATGATTAATTCACTTTTATCATCCCACGAAACAATATGTTGCATATGACCATGGGTAAAATTACTCTCAAATGTTAATGGTCTGAAACGAACAGGTTTTCCAATAATATTATTTTGTACAACACCGAGTGTTTTTAAAGCTGTCTGATTAACAAACTGAACACGATTTTCGTCATCAACAACTAAAACGCCCTGATCCATATTATCGATCATGGTCGCGAATATTTTACTGATGTTATCTCCTGGCCCCTGATCCTCCAGAAGTTTCGAAACAAAAATGGTGGATATATGGCGAACGTAATCAGAAAATTCGCGTAAATTATCACTGATATGTTCTTGTTGCTCGTGGGTAACGGCAATCAAACTTATCACCCCAACACAACGATCCTGTAAAATGACAGGCGTACCCAGAAATGCTTTTTCGCGGCAATTTTCTTTACTATCGCAACCTTCACAAAGGGGATCGAAGCGAGACTGTGTCACAACTTTTTCAGTTTTCGTTTCCAGGACGTGGCGGAGCAGGCGTGAGTTGCCGCTCAACTGGCGGCCAAGAAACTTCCCATACGCGCCCGTTCCGGCGACGCGACACAAGTTTTCATCAACGATCTCAACCTCAAGCTGCAAAACGCTGGCAAGCATTCTGGCAAAACGCTGAATTGTCGGTTGAATTTGCATCAATACTGACTGCGTAGTCGCAAGCTCCATAGCTTTACCTTCCAGACTTACTTAAAAGTCGATCATTGAAGACGTTGATGGTTCACAGATCATGATGATATTAACTCAGGCGAAATTGGCTTTGATAAAAACATAAGATTTTTATCACTTTCTAATAAAATTATGGAAGAGATATCACATTTCTATATCAATATGAGAATTACAGCGGCAAGTTTATCAAACTGAAGAGAGATAGCCTGCCTCTTTATCTTATTTCTGATACTTAGCAGCAAATAAATAACGTGATAAAAAAAGCCAAACGTTTTCGTATTTTACAAACAACCGGAAACTGGCATCAATATGTGATCAACCCCACACATTATCCGTCAAATTAGCCTTTCGCAGCCGCGTGGATAATTCTGGCACACTTATTGTTAGTCCCAGGTATAGCTGTGAAAACACCAATCACTTTGGCACGTCACAGTGAAATAAACCACTTTGCCTGTCATTCCACTATCGGGACTTTATGATGAAAACTGTTAATGAGCTGATTAAGGATATCAATTCGCTGACCTCTCACCTGCATGAAAAAGATTTTTTGTTAACGTGGGAACAGACGCCAGACGAACTGAAACAAGTACTGGACGTTGCCGCCGCGTTAAAAGCACTGCGTGCTGAAAACATCTCAACCAAAGTCTTTAATAGTGGATTAGGTATTTCCGTATTCCGCGACAATTCCACCCGTACCCGCTTCTCTTATGCTTCCGCGCTTAACCTGCTCGGCCTTGCACAACAAGATCTTGACGAAGGTAAATCACAAATCGCTCACGGCGAAACCGTGCGTGAAACCGCCAATATGATCTCCTTCTGCGCTGACGCTATCGGTATTCGCGACGATATGTATCTGGGCGCAGGCAACGCCTATATGCGTGAAGTTGGCGCGGCACTTGATGACGGCTACAAACAAGGGGTTCTGCCACAGCGTCCGGCTTTAGTGAACCTGCAATGCGATATTGACCACCCGACTCAGTCTATGGCTGATCTGGCATGGTTACGTGAACACTTTGGTTCACTGGAAAACCTGAAAGGTAAAAAAATCGCCATGACCTGGGCCTACTCCCCAAGCTATGGCAAACCGCTCTCTGTACCACAAGGCATCATCGGTCTGATGACCCGCTTCGGTATGGATGTCACCCTGGCCCATCCGGAAGGCTACGACCTGATCCCGGATGTCGTTGAAGTTGCTAAAAACAATGCTAAAGCCTCCGGTGGTAGCTTCCGTCAGGTCACCAGCATGGAAGAAGCCTTCAAAGACGCAGACATCGTTTATCCGAAGTCATGGGCACCTTACAAAGTGATGGAAGAGCGTACTGAATTGCTGCGTGCGAACGATCACGAAGGCTTAAAAGCACTGGAAAAACAGTGTCTGGCACAGAACGCGCAACACAAAGACTGGCATTGTACTGAAGAGATGATGGAACTGACCCGTGATGGCGAAGCCCTGTACATGCACTGCCTGCCAGCTGATATCAGCGGCGTATCCTGCAAAGAAGGTGAAGTGACTGAAGGCGTATTCGAAAAATACCGTATCGCTACCTACAAAGAAGCCAGCTGGAAGCCTTATATCATCGCCGCGATGATCCTGTCCCGTAAATACGCCAAACCAGGTGCACTGCTCGAGCAACTGCTGAAAGAAGCGCAAGAACGCGTGAAATAACCCCTCGGGCCGATCAGCTGGTCGGCCCTCTATTTCCAGAGGCCAAAAGGATAGGATATGTCCGTTTTCTCATTGAAGATTGATATCGCCGATAACAAATTTTTCAACGGCGAAACATCACCGCTTTTTTCGCAAAGCCAGGCAAAACTGGCACGCCAGTTCCACCAGAAAATTGCTGGTTATCACCCAACACCGCTTTGTGCGCTGGACGATCTCGCAAACCTGTTTGGTGTAAAGAAAATTCTCGTCAAAGACGAATCAAAACGATTCGGTCTGAACGCCTTCAAAATGCTCGGCGGTGCGTACGCCATCGCTCAATTATTGTGTGAAAAATATCATCTTGATATCGAAACGCTGTCATTTGAGCACCTGAAAAATGCCATCGGCGAAAAAATGACTTTCGCGACTACCACCGACGGCAACCACGGGCGCGGTGTGGCATGGGCAGCACAGCAACTCGGACAGAATGCGGTGATTTACATGCCGAAAGGTTCTGCTCAGGAACGCGTTGACGCCATTCTAAACCTCGGTGCCGAGTGCATCGTCACGGATATGAACTATGACGATACCGTTCGCCTGACCATGCAACACGCGCAGCAGCACGGCTGGGAAGTGGTACAGGACACGGCATGGGAAGGTTACACCAAAATCCCAACCTGGATCATGCAAGGCTACGCAACACTGGCGGATGAAGCCGTCGAGCAAATGCGTGAAATGGGCGTCACCCCGACACACGTTCTGCTGCAAGCCGGTGTCGGTGCAATGGCCGGTGGTGTGCTGGGTTATCTGGTCGACGTCTATAGCCCGCAAAATCTGCACAGCATTATTGTTGAACCTGACAAAGCTGACTGTATTTATCGCTCCGGCGTCAAAGGCGACATCGTCAACGTTGGCGGTGATATGGCCACCATCATGGCGGGCCTGGCCTGCGGCGAACCTAACCCACTGGGCTGGGAAATCCTACGTAACTGCGCCACCCAATTCATCTCCTGCCAGGACAGCGTTGCCGCATTAGGTATGCGCGTGCTGGGTAATCCGTATGGCAACGACCCGCGCATCATCTCCGGTGAATCCGGCGCTGTCGGTTTGGGCGTTCTCGCAGCGGTTCATTATCACCCGCAACGTCAAAGCCTGATGGAAAAACTGGCGCTGAACAAAGATGCCGTGGTGCTGGTTATCAGCACTGAAGGCGACACCGACGTGAAGCACTACCGCGAAGTTGTCTGGGAAGGCAAACACGCTGTAGCACCTTAATCACCCTATTGGAACTGCTCCCTGCAAAACGGGGAGTAAAAAATCTGGAGAAAAATAATGGCTAAGAATATTCCATTCAAACTGATTCTTGAAAAAGCAAAAGATTACCAGGCAGACATGACTCGCTTCCTGCGCGATATGGTTGCTATTCCCAGTGAAAGCTGCGACGAGAAACGCGTAGTACATCGTATTAAAGAAGAGATGGAAAAAGTCGGCTTCGATAAAGTTGAAATCGACCCAATGGGCAATGTTCTCGGTTATATCGGCCACGGCCCGCGTCTGGTGGCAATGGACGCTCATATCGATACAGTCGGCATTGGCAACATCAAAAACTGGGACTTCGATCCGTATGAAGGCATGGAAACCGACGAGCTGATCGGTGGTCGTGGTACTTCCGACCAGGAAGGCGGCATGGCGTCTATGGTATATGCCGGAAAAATCATTAAAGATCTCGGTCTGGAAGATGAATATACCCTGCTGGTCACCGGTACTGTGCAGGAAGAAGACTGCGACGGTCTGTGCTGGCAATACATTATTGAACAATCCGGCATTCGCCCGGAATTTGTGGTCAGTACCGAACCAACCGACTGCCAGGTATACCGTGGTCAACGCGGTCGTATGGAAATTCGCATTGATGTTCAGGGTGTTAGCTGCCACGGTTCGGCACCAGAACGTGGTGATAACGCCATTTTCAAAATGGGTCCAATTCTTGGCGAATTACAAGAACTCTCCCAACGTCTGGGCTATGACGAATTCCTCGGCAAAGGTACGCTGACTGTTTCTGAAATCTTCTTCACCTCCCCAAGTCGTTGCGCTGTCGCAGACAGCTGCGCAGTTTCAATCGACCGTCGTCTGACCTGGGGCGAAACCTGGGAAGGCGCGCTGGACGAGATCCGCGCTCTACCTGCAGTACAGAAAGCTAACGCGGTTGTTTCTATGTACAACTACGACCGCCCGTCCTGGACTGGCCTGGTTTACCCAACCGAATGCTACTTCCCGACCTGGAAAGTGGAAGAAGATCACTTCACCGTTAAAGCACTGGTGAATGCTTATGAAGGGCTGTTTGGTAAAGCGCCTGTCGTTGATAAGTGGACCTTCTCAACTAACGGCGTATCCATCATGGGTCGCCACGGCATTCCGGTCATCGGTTTTGGCCCTGGTAAAGAACCTGAAGCGCACGCGCCAAACGAAAAAACCTGGAAATCTCACCTGGTAACTTGTGCCGCTATGTACGCTGCAATCCCATTAAGCTGGCTGGCAACCGAATAATTACTCTTCACTTATTCCCCCTCCGGTTTACCGGAGGGTTTTTGGAGTTTGCTATGCGCGTATTGATAAAAAACGGCATTGTTGTTAATGCAGATGGACAGGCGAAGCAGGATTTGCTGATTGAAAGCGGGATTGTTCGCCAGTTGGGTACCGATATTTCGCCGCAACTCCCTTGCGAAGAAATTGATGCCTCTGGCTGTTACGTTTTCCCTGGCGGCGTGGATGTCCATACGCATTTCAATATTGATGTCGGCATCGCGCGCAGTTGTGATGATTTTTTTACCGGTACCCGCGCTGCTGCGTGTGGCGGTACAACAACCATTATTGACCATATGGGATTTGGCCCAAATGGCTGCCGGTTACGCCATCAACTGGAAGTTTATCGCGGTTATGCCGCCCACAAAGCAGTCATCGACTACAGCTTTCACGGTGTCATTCAACATATTAATCACGCTATCCTCGACGAAATTCCGATGATGGTTGAGGAAGGACTGAGCAGTTTTAAACTCTATTTAACCTATCAATATAAACTCAACGATGATGAAGTGTTGCAGGCATTACGCCGCTTGCATGAGTCCGGCGCGCTGACCACCGTACACCCGGAAAATGACGCAGCTATCGCCAGCAAGCGGGCGGAGTTTATCGCCGCAGGGTTAACCGCGCCGCGTTATCATGCCTTGAGTCGACCTCTGGAATGCGAAGCGGAAGCCATCGCCCGCATGATTAACCTGGCACAAATTGCCGGTAACGCCCCGCTCTATATCGTGCACCTGTCTAACGGCTTAGGTCTGGATTATCTGCGTCTTGCCCGTGCGAATCACCAGCCAGTCTGGGTTGAAACCTGCCCACAATATCTCCTGTTGGACGAACGCAGTTACGATACAGAAGATGGCATGAAGTTCATTCTTAGCCCACCGCTGCGTAACGTACGCGAGCAGGACAAACTGTGGTGTGGCATCAGCGATGGTGCGATTGACGTGGTGGCAACCGATCACTGCACCTTCTCGATGGCTCAACGCCTGCAAATTTCTAAAGGCGATTTCAGCCGCTGCCCAAATGGCTTACCCGGTGTGGAGAACCGCATGCAACTGCTGTTCTCCAGTGGCGTGATGACGGGACGTATCTCACCGGAGCGTTTTGTTGAGTTAACCAGTGCAATGCCCGCCAGGCTGTTTGGCCTGTGGCCACAAAAAGGATTATTAGCGCCCGGTTCCGATGGCGACGTGGTGATTATAGACCCACGTCAGAGCCAACAAATTCAGCATCGCCATCTCCACGACAACGCTGACTACTCGCCATGGGAGGGTTTTACCTGTCAGGGCGCGATTGTCAGAACCTTATCTCGTGGTGAAACGATTTTCTGCGACGGCACCTTTACAGGCAAAGCCGGGCGAGGTCGTTTCCTGCGACGCAAACCGTTTGTCCCTCCCGTGCTCTAACCACTGCCAGGGATCTATACACAATCAAGAATGATGAGTGAGGAAAAATGAGTAAGAAAATTGTTCTCGCCCTGGGCGGGAATGCGCTGGGCGATGACCTGGCTGGGCAAATGAAAGCGGTAAAAATTACTTCTCAGGCAATTGTTGATTTAATTGCCCAGGGACATGAGGTCATCGTCACTCATGGCAACGGGCCACAGGTGGGCATGATTAACCAGGCCTTTGAAGCTGCAGCAAAAACTGAAGCACACTCGCCAATGCTGCCGATGTCTGTCTGTGTTGCCTTAAGCCAGGGTTATATTGGTTACGATCTACAAAACGCCTTAAGAGAAGAACTGCTTTCTCGTGGCATTAATAAACCTGTAGCAACGCTGGTTACCCAGGTCGAAGTCGATGCTAACGATCCGGCATTCCTCAACCCGACCAAGCCGATTGGTTCGTTCTTTACCGAGCAAGAAGCAGAGCTACTGACAAAACAGGGTTACACTCTGAAAGAAGATGCGGGTCGCGGCTATCGTCGTGTCGTTACTTCGCCAAAACCGGTTGATATCATTGAAAAAGAAACGGTTAAAGCTCTGGTAGATGCCGGACAGGTGGTGATCACCGTTGGCGGTGGTGGTATCCCTGTTATTCGTGAAGGTAACCATCTGCGTGGTGCCAGCGCGGTTATCGATAAAGACTGGGCCAGCGCCCGTTTAGCAGAAATGATCGATGCCGATATGCTGATCATTCTGACTGCGGTAGAAAAAGTGGCCATTAACTTCGGAAAAGAGAATGAACAGTGGCTCGATCGCCTGTCGTTAAGTGATGCTGAACGCTTTATCGAAGAAGGTCATTTTGCGAAAGGTTCTATGCTGCCTAAAGTGGAAGCTGCCGCCTCGTTTGCTCGCTCTCGCGCAGGTCGTGAAGCACTGATTACCGTATTGAGCAAAGCGAAAGAAGGGATTGAAGGCAAAACCGGAACGGTGATTTGTCAGTAATTTAAAGGCCGGATGGGTAATACCATCCGGCCATTTTCATTTAAGCCACTTCCAGCACTTCTTTTGTCGCTTTAACGCCCTGATGCATCAACATCATTAACGCCTCAAGTACGCCGCCGCCAATCGCCCGAGCTTTATCAGAAACGCTGGTGAAATCAGCCGTTTCACCACGAGGATCGATATCACCAATTTTAAAACCACCGACCACGGCCAGTCCGTCGTTCAACAAGCCACGCACCATCCCCGTCAACGGTGCTTTAATTTCATGCTCACCAATCCAGGCAATGACATCGCCCTCTTTCACCAGATCGCCTAATTTCACGTTGGATCGCATAATGCCTGCAGCAGGAGCACGGATCACCCGTCGGGTGGTATGCCCCATAATATTGCCGGGAACACCGGTATTCTCCTGCGCACAACCAGAGTAAATCACCTGACCGAGCCAGTGCCCGCGATTTGTTTCAATTACCGCATGACAATCCTTCCCTGCAGTAAAGCCCGGCCCAAGCGCGATTGTTACTGGTGCCATATCTGCCCGCGTTCCCAAATTCTGTTTCGCCAGAATAGCGTCCACCACGCAAAGCGGTTTCAGTTCATCAAGCAATGAACAGGTGGGATCTACCATCACAGGGATAAATCCGCGTTCGGTAAGTTTCATCGCTTCCGCAGAGCTGGTTGCCAGGCGGGCGGTGACGCCTTCGACCGTCATTTCGCCATCGAACACGGCCTGGGCAAACGCCACGGTACAACGAATCACTGTCGGTTTTTCCACTTCCAACATGATCACTTTAAAACCCGCATGATACAGACGTAACGCTACACCACTGGCGATATCCCCCGCACCGCGAATCACCACCAGCTGGTGTCCGGAAGGATGAGAAGGCTTCATCATCAGCCCACCCGGCGCGTTATTTTTCACCTGTAATATTTCTGCCAGCACGCTAATGGCGATCTCCTGCGGCGTTTCCGCACCTATGTTGTAACCAACGGGCGCATGTAAACGGGCAATATGTTCTTCAGCCACGCCTTTCTCACGCAATTGGCGCAGGAAAAGCTGAACCTTGCGGCGACTTGCCAGCAACCCCAGCCATGCAATGGGTTGTTCAATGAGTTTGTCGAGGGCTTCACGATCCTGATTATTCGTGGCAATCAGGACAAAATTATCAGGGCGAATATCCAGTGCTTCCACTGCCGCACCAAACGACTCAGCATGGAGAAGCGTGGTTGATGGTGGGAATAGTTCAGGATTGAGGCTTTCGCGATAAATATCAGCAACGGCGATATCAAATCCTAATAGCGCCGCACTCTGGGCTATCGCCCGGTTGACATGCCCCGCACCAATCAACACCAGACGTGGACGCATACCATGGACGCTGATAAATACTGACATTGCACCTCCACAATCTGACCCGACAGCATCCGCACCGTTACGAGCCATACGTCCATGGAATAATCGCGGCTTACGTTCCTGCAATGCCTGAAGCGACTCTTCAATCACCTTCCGCTCAACCATTCCGCCACCAATTGTACCGACGATAGAACCATCGGCGCGCACTAACATTTGTGCAGAATGGCGGGGGGTTGAGCCTCGGCTATCAACAATTTGCGCCATCGCAAACGGACAATTTTGCTCTTCGAGTTTTGCAGCCTCTGTGAAAATATTCATACCAACCTCAATGGATATCCTTTCAGTAACCCGGAATACCCGGGCCGCTAATTCACAAATCTGCGCGCGATTGCAGGATGTTCTTGTATATCGCCCAGCCAGATTGCCTCTACGTTGTGTTGTTGCAGCGGTTGAAGGAGCTCGATTTGCGCAATCGCATTCTCACATTGAGAAAAACGGTTAATGAACCAGACTCGCCGACAACCTTGCGGTACGTTTTTAAACGCCCCCTGAGGGTGGCGAACCAGCGCAACGAGATCGCTCAGTTGCAAGGGTGCATCAGGTGTTAACCCAGTAATATCAGCAAACTGCGACCAGCGATGGACATTTTCTGTGCTCACTTTCGCACCCAAAATATGTCCTCCCATCACAGCAATCACGCAGCAACTGCTTTTAGGTATGCAAGGTTCGTGCTCATCAGGCGCTTTTAACGGCATTCCACGCGAGCCATCTGCCTCAATGAGAATTACGTCACACTCTGGTCGTTGTACCAGTGCATCAATCGCTTCTGGCGTAAATCCCTGCACTTTTCCCTGGTTCGCTTTCCAGCTGTGAAAACAAAATGAAATGGGGGATATAAAAGACGCATGAGGAAGCATGGCGGGATCACGACAGAAAACCACGGGCCAGTGAGATGTTGGCATAAACATATGTGTCGTCGTAGTGATTAATACACGCCTGCCGCTCGCCTGGAACAGTTCTGCCAGCCAAAAAAGCAAGCTGGTTTTCCCCCCAGCACCAACAATAGAAATCACAGTGGGACGTTTCTGCGCGCCTAAATCAATGAATAATGCCGATGGGTCAATTATACTTTTCACGCGTCTTTATGGACCTCTCTGGGATAAATTACCCTCAACTTAATCCATCAGGAAGTAACGCAATTATCAGGCGTTATTAGCTCCTGTAAATAATGGAATCACTATGTCAGCCATCGACTGTATAATTACCGCCGCAGGATTATCATCAAGAATGGGGCAATGGAAAATGATGTTACCCTGGCAACAGGGAACAATTCTTGATACAAGTATCAAAAATGCGTTGCAGTTTTGTAGCCGAATTATTTTAGTCACCGGCTATCGTGGTAATGAACTGCACGAACGTTATGCGAACCAGAGCAATATCACTATTATCCACAACCCAGATTATGCGCAGGGTTTACTGACATCAGTAAAGGCCGCAGTACCCGCGGTGCAAACAGAACATTGTTTTCTCACCCACGGAGATATGCCAACCCTCACCATCGATATTTTTAGAAAAATCTGGTCGTTACGAAATGATGGCGCAATACTGCCACTCCATAATGGCATCCCCGGCCATCCGATTTTAGTGTCAAAACCATGCCTGATGCAGGCAATCCAGCGACCCAATGTCACCAATATGCGTCAGGCACTCCTTATGGGAGAACATTATTCCGTCGAAATAGAAAATGCAGAAATAATTTTAGATATTGATACTCCGGACGACTTTATTACAGCGAAGAAAAGGTATACTGAAATTTAGAAAACGTAGTTAAACGATTGCGTTCAAATATTTAATCCCTCCTGCACTCTTTATCATAATGATAAGGAATCACTGATTTTGAGAAAAGAGAAAAAGTGATAAATGTGCTGGCAATAATAATTTTTAGGAGTGATTTTAATTCTCATTTAGCACCTGTGAGTTCATTCACAAAAAGCCATTAAGTTTCGAGCCGCCTCACATTTTTTTATATTTCCCGCCAAACCTGGCAAGAGTGGTGCGATTGTTGCTCTATCCCCCTAAACCACCGGATTTCTCAACACCGGTCACTCAATGATATCTGTATAAGCTAAGGAGAGGGTTATGGGGGATATTATGCGTCCCATTCCGTTTGAGGAACTTTTGACGCGCATATTTGATGAATACCAACAACAACGCTCAATCTTTGGTATTCCCGAGCAACAGTTTTACTCACCCGTAAAAGGTAAAACTGTTAGCGTCTTCGGTGAAACCTGTGCCACTCCCGTCGGCCCTGCTGCTGGCCCGCACACGCAACTTGCGCAAAACATCGTCACCTCCTGGCTGACTGGCGGACGCTTCATCGAACTAAAAACCGTCCAAATTCTTGACCGCCTGGAGCTGGAAAAGCCCTGTATCGATGCCGAAGACGAGTGCTTTAACACCGAATGGTCTACCGAATTTACCCTGCTTAAAGCCTGGGATGAATACCTCAAAGCCTGGTTTGCCCTGCACCTTCTCGAAGCGATGTTCCAGCCTTCTGATTCCGGTAAATCGTTCATCTTTAATATGAGCGTCGGTTACAACCTCGAAGGTATTAAGCAACCGCCGATGCAGCAGTTCATCGACAATATGATGGACGCATCTGACCATCCGAAATTCGCTCAATACCGCGATGCACTTAATAAGCTACTCCAGGATGAGGCATTTTTAGCCCGCCACGGATTGCAGGAAAAACGCGAAAGCTTGCAAGCCTTACCCGCTCGCATCCCCACCAGCATGGTACAAGGGGTTACCCTCTCCACCATGCACGGCTGTCCTCCGCATGAAATCGAAGCCATTTGCCGCTACATGCTGGAAGAAAAAGGGCTCAACACCTTTGTGAAACTCAACCCGACCTTACTGGGGTACGCGCGTGTTCGTGAGATCCTCGATGTCTGCGGTTTCGGTTACATCGGCTTAAAAGAAGAGTCATTTGATCACGACCTCAAGCTGACGCAAGCACTGGAAATGCTGGAACGCCTGATGGCACTGGCAAAAGAAAAATCACTCGGCTTTGGCGTAAAACTGACTAACACTCTCGGCACCATCAACAATAAAGGCGCATTGCCCGGTGAAGAGATGTATATGTCAGGCCGTGCGCTGTTCCCGCTCTCCATCAACGTTGCAGCAGTTCTCTCTCGCGCCTTTGACGGCAAACTGCCCATTTCTTATTCCGGTGGTGCCAGTCAGCTGACTATCCGCGATATTTTTGATACTGGTATTCGCCCTATTACTATGGCAACCGACCTGCTGAAACCTGGCGGCTATCTGCGCTTAAGTGCCTGCATGCGCGAGCTGGAAGGCTCCGACGCCTGGGAGCTTAACCACGTTGACGTCGAACGACTGAACAGACTGGCAGCAGACGCGTTAACCATGGAATACACCCAGAAACACTGGAAGCCAGAAGAGCGTATTGAAGTGGCTGAAGACCTGCCGCTGACCGATTGCTACGTTGCCCCCTGTGTTACTGCCTGCGCTATCAAGCAAGATATTCCGGAATACATCCGTTTGCTTGGCGAACACCGCTATGCCGACGCGCTGGAACTCATCTATCAACGCAACGCCCTGCCCGCCATTACCGGTCATATTTGCGATCACCAGTGCCAATACAACTGTACCCGCCTGGATTACGACAGTGCGCTGAATATCCGCGAACTGAAAAAAGTCGCCCTGGAAAAAGGTTGGGATGAATATAAGCAACGCTGGCACAAACCAGCCGGTTCCGGTTCACGCCATCCGGTAGCCGTGATTGGTGCAGGTCCGGCAGGTCTGGCGGCAGGTTACTTCCTTGCCAGAGCGGGCCATCCGGTTACGCTGTTTGAACGAGAAGCCAATGCGGGCGGCGTGGTGAAAAATATCATTCCTCAGTTCCGTATTCCTGCAGAGTTAATTCAGCACGATATCGATTTTGTTGCCGATCACGGCGTGAAATTTGAGTACGGTTGCTCACCGGATCTGACCGTCGAACAGTTAAAAAATCAGGGCTTCCACTATGTTCTGATTGCCACCGGTACCGATAAAAATAGCGGTGTGAAACTGGCGGGCGACAACCAAAATGTCTGGAAATCACTCCCCTTCCTGCGTGAATACAACAAGGGCACCGCGCTCAAGCTGGGCAAACATGTGGTCGTTGTCGGGGCGGGTAACACCGCAATGGACTGCGCTCGTGCGGCGTTACGCGTTCCAGGCGTAGAAAAAGCAACGGTCGTTTACCGTCGTTCACTGCAAGAGATGCCAGCATGGCGCGAAGAGTATGAAGAAGCGTTGCACGACGGCGTGGAGTTCCGTTTTCTGAATAATCCGGAACGTTTCGATGCTGATGGCACCTTAACCTTGCGCGTTATGTCGCTTGGCGAACCTGATGAGAAAGGTCGTCGCCGTCCGGTAGAAACCAACGAAACAGTAACGCTGCATGTAGACAGCCTGATCACCGCCATTGGTGAACAGCAGGATACTGAAGCCCTGAATGCAATGGGCGTGCCGCTGGACAAAAACGGCTGGCCAGACGTCGACCATAATGGCGAAACACGTCTGACTGACGTCTTTATGATCGGCGACGTACAGCGCGGACCATCCTCCATTGTCGCTGCTGTCGGAACCGCGCGTCGGGCGACCGATGCCATCCTGAGTCGGGAAAATATCCGTTCCCACCAGAACGATAAATACTGGAATAACGTCAATCCGGCGGAAATCTATCAACGTAAAGGCGATATCTCTGTCACTCTGGTGAACAGTGACGATCGTGATGCGTTTGTCGCCCAGGAAGCCGCACGCTGCCTTGAATGTAACTACGTTTGCAGCAAGTGTGTGGATGTCTGCCCGAACCGCGCCAACGTATCCATTGCGGTCCCTGGCTTCCAGAACCGTTTCCAGACGCTGCACCTCGACGCTTACTGTAACGAATGCGGCAACTGCGCTCAGTTCTGTCCGTGGAACGGTAAACCGTACAAAGACAAAATCACCGTCTTCAGCCTGTCGCAAGACTTTGATAACAGCAGCAACCCTGGCTTCCTTGTGGAAGATTGCCGGGTACGAGTACGTCTGAATAACCAAAGCTGGGTGTTAAACATCGACAGCGAAGGTCAGTTCAACAACGTACCACCGGAGCTGAACGATATGTGCCGCATTATTAGCCATGTCCACCAGCATCATCATTATCTGCTGGGCCGCGTGGAGGTGTAATCATGTTGATTCTGAAGAATGTCACCGCAGTGCAGTTACACCCGGCGAAAGTGCAGGAAAGCGTTGATATCGCCATCGAAAATGATGTGATTGTCGCTATCGACGATGCCCTGACGCAACGCTATCCCGATGCCAGCTACAAAGAGATGCATGGTCGGATTGTGATGCCGGGAATTGTCTGCTCGCACAACCATTTTTACTCGGGGCTGTCCCGCGGAATTATGGCAAACATCGCCCCCTGCCCGGATTTCATCTCAACGCTGAAAAATCTCTGGTGGCGGCTCGATCGCGCCCTTGATGAAGAGTCGCTCTATTACAGCGGACTGATTTGTTCCCTGGAAGCAATTAAGAGCGGATGTACATCGGTTATCGATCACCATGCCTCTCCAGCCTATATCGGCGGGTCGCTCTCCACATTGCGCGACGCATTTTTAAAAGTTGGCCTGCGCGCGATGACCTGTTTTGAAACTACTGACCGTAACAGCGGCATCAAAGAGTTGCAGGAAGGTGTAGAAGAAAACATCCGCTTCGCCCGTCAGATTGATGAGGCGAAGAAAGCAGCAACCGAGCCGTATCTGGTGGAAGCACATATCGGCGCTCACGCGCCGTTTACCGTACCGGATGCCGGTCTGGAGATGCTGCGTGAAGCCGTGAAAAGCACAGGTCGTGGTTTGCATATTCACGCTGCGGAAGACCTTTACGACGTTTCCTACAGTCACCATTGGTACGGCAAAGACCTGCTGGCACGACTGGCGCAATTCGATCTCATCGGCAGCAAAACGCTGGTCGCTCATGGGCTGTACTTGTCGAAAGATGACATCGCCCTACTCAATCAGCGCGATGCGTTCCTGGTGCATAACGCCCGTTCAAACATGAACAACCATGTCGGCTACAACCATCACCTTGGCGACATCCGCAATCTGGCGTTGGGAACGGACGGCATTGGTTCGGACATGTTTGAAGAGATGAAATTTGCCTTCTTTAAACATCGCGATGCGGGTGGCCCGCTGTGGCCTGACAGTTTTGCCAAAGCCCTGACTAACGGTAACGAACTGATGAGCCGCAACTTTGGCGCGAAATTTGGGCTTCTGGAAGCCGGTTACAAAGCCGATTTAACCATTTGCGATTACAACTCGCCAACGCCGCTGCTGGCAGACAATATCGCCGGGCATATCGCTTTCGGTATGGGCTCAGGCAGCGTTCACAGCGTGATGGTCAATGGTGTGATGGTCTATGAAGACCGTCAGTTTAACTTCGATTGCGATTCCATTTATGCGCAAGCCAGAAAAGCCGCTGCCAGTATGTGGCGTCGGATGGATGCGCTGGCATAAATAACAGCTCCCCTCTTCTTTCAGAGAAGAGGGGAAATTAAGGAAAGACGATGATTGAACAATTTTTCAGACCCGACTCTGTCGAACAGGCGCTGGAACTGAAGCGCCGCTACCAGGATGAAGCCGTCTGGTTCGCCGGGGGCAGCAAACTCAACGCTACACCAACCCGTACCGATAAAAAGATTGCCATTTCCTTGCAGGATCTGGAGCTGGACTGGATTGACTGGGATAACGGTGCACTACGAATTGGCGCAATGTCTCGCTTGCAGCCACTGCGTGATGCACGATTTATTCCTGCAGCACTGCGTGAAGCCCTCGGTTTTGTTTACTCACGCCATGTTCGTAATCAGTCGACCATTGGTGGTGAAATCGCCACCCGGCAGGAAGAGTCGGTGCTGCTTCCCGTCCTGCTGGCACTGGATGCTGAACTGGTTTTTGGCAACGGCGAAACGCTGTCAATCGAGGACTACCTGGCCTGCCCATGCGATCGCCTGTTAACCGAAATTATCATTAAAGATCCGTATCGCACCTGTGCGACTCGCAAAATTAGCCGTTCTCAGGCAGGTTTAACCGTCGTGACGGCAGCCGTTGCAATAACAGACCACGACGGAATGCGAATTGCGCTGGATGGCGTCGCCAGTAAAGCACTGCGTCTGCATGATGTTGAAACTCAAAATCTGGAAGGCAATGCACTTGAACAGGCTGTCGCCAACGCCATTTTCCCGCAGGAAGATTTGCGGGGCAGCGTGGCCTATAAACGCTATATCACGGGAGTTCTGGTAGCCGATCTGTATGCCGACTGCCAACAGGCTGGGGAGGAAGCCGTATGATCATCCACTTTACTTTAAATGGCGCGCCTCAGGAGCTAACCGTTAATCCAGGCAAAAACGTGCAAAAGCTGTTGTTTAACATGGGAATGCACTCTGTACGCAACAGTGATGATGGTTTTGGGTTTGCCGGTTCTGACGCAATTATCTTTAACGGTAATATCGTTAACGCGTCCTTGCTTATCGCCGCACAGTTAGAGAAGGCAGATATTCGTACCGCAGAATCTCTGGGCAAATGGAATGAGTTAAGTCTGGTTCAACAGGCCATGGTTGATGTTGGCGTGGTGCAGTCTGGTTATAACGATCCAGCTGCGGCTCTGATTATCACCGATCTTCTCGATCGCATCGACGCACCTACCCGCGAAGAGATCGACGACGCACTCTCAGGTCTGTTTAGCCGCGATGCTGGCTGGCAGCAATACTATCAGGTCATTGAACTGGCGGTTGCACGTAAAAATAATCCGCAGGCCACCATTGATATCGCTCCGACTTTCCGTGACGACCTTGAAGTCATTGGCAAGCATTATCCTAAAACTGATGCCGCGAAAATGGTGCAGGCGAAACCCTGCTATGTTGAAGATCGCGTAACGGCTGACGCCTGCGTCATTAAAATGTTACGTAGCCCACACGCTCACGCACTGATTACTCATCTGGATGTCAGCAAAGCTGAAGCCTTACCGGGCGTCGTTCACGTTATTACTCACCTGAATTGCCCGGATATTTACTATACCCCGGGTGGTCAGAGCGCACCGGAACCGTCACCGCTTGACCGCCGAATGTTCGGCAAGAAAATGCGTCACGTCGGCGATCGCGTTGCTGCGGTAGTAGCCGAAAGTGAAGACATTGCGCTCGAAGCACTGAAGCTCATCGACGTTGAATATGAAGTGCTTAAGCCGGTAATGTCGATTGACGAGGCAATGGCTGAAGATGCGCCTGTCGTGCACGATGAACCGGTGGTGTATGTTGCTGGTGCGCCAGATACTCTAGAAGATGATAACAGCCATGCAGCCCAGCGCGGCGAGCATATGATCATCAACTTCCCGATCGGTTCTCGCCCACGCAAAAATATCGCTGCCAGTATTCATGGTCATATTGGCGATATGGACAAAGGCTTTGCCGATGCCGATGTGATCATTGAGCGAACCTATAACTCAACGCAGGCGCAGCAGTGCCCGACTGAAACACATATCTGCTTTACCCGTATGGACGGCGATCGTCTGGTGATCCACGCCTCCACCCAGGTACCATGGCACTTACGCCGCCAGGTCGCGCGCCTCGTGGGCATGAAACAACATAAAGTTCATGTCATTAAAGAACGTGTAGGCGGCGGTTTTGGCTCTAAACAGGACATCCTGCTGGAAGAAGTGTGCGCCTGGGCAACTTGCGTGACCGGGCGTCCGGTACTTTTCCGCTACACCCGTGAAGAAGAGTTTATTGCTAACACCTCTCGTCACGTAGCGAAAGTCACCGTCAAACTGGGCGCGAAAAAAGATGGTCGCCTGACGGCAGTGAAGATGGATTTCCGCGCCAACACTGGCCCTTACGGTAACCACTCACTCACCGTACCGTGTAACGGACCGGCGCTGTCGCTGCCGTTATATCCATGCGATAACGTCGATTTCCAGGTCACCACCTACTACAGCAACATTTGCCCAAATGGTGCTTATCAGGGTTATGGCGCACCGAAAGGTAACTTCGCTATCACCATGGCATTAGCGGAACTGGCTGAACAGTTACAGATCGACCAACTGGAAATTATCGAACGTAACCGGGTACACGAAGGGCAAGAGCTGAAAATTCTCGGTGCAATCGGTGAAGGTAAAGCGCCGACCTCCGTTCCTTCCGCCGCCAGCTGCGCACTGGAAGAGATCCTGCGTCAGGGTCGCGAGATGATCCAATGGTCTTCACCAAAACCACAAAACGGTGACTGGCACATCGGTCGCGGCGTCGCCATTATCATGCAGAAATCAGGGATCCCAGATATCGATCAGGCTAACTGCATGATCAAACTGGAATCAGACGGTACCTTTATCGTTCATTCTGGCGGTGCGGATATTGGTACTGGCCTGGATACTGTGGTGACGAAACTGGCAGCAGAAGTGCTGCACTGCCCCCCGCAGGACGTGCATGTTATCTCCGGTGATACCGATCATGCGTTGTTTGATAAAGGCGCATATGCCTCGTCCGGTACTTGCTTCTCGGGTAACGCTGCGCGTTTGGCAGCGGAAAATCTGCGGGAGAAAATCCTGTTCCACGGCGCGCAAATGTTGGGTGAGCCAGTGGCAGATGTTCAACTAGCAACGCCGGGCGTCGTTCGCGGCAAGAAAGGCGAAGTTAGTTTCGGAGAGATAGCCCATAAAGGCGAAACCGGCACCGGCTTTGGTTCACTGGTGGGAACTGGCAGTTATATCACGCCTGATTTCGCCTTCCCGTATGGCGCAAACTTCGCTGAAGTTGCCGTCAACACGCGTACGGGTGAAATCCGCCTGGATAAATTCTACGCCTTGCTGGACTGCGGTACACCGGTCAATCCAGAGTTAGCGCTGGGACAAATCTACGGTGCCACCCTGCGTGCTATCGGCCACAGTATGAGCGAAGAGATCATTTATGACGCCGAAGGTCACCCGTTAACGCGTGATTTACGCAGTTACGGCGCACCGAAAATTGGTGACATTCCGCGTGATTTCCGCGCTGTGCTGGTGCCGAGCGACGATAAAGTCGGCCCATTCGGGGCGAAATCGATCTCGGAAATCGGTGTAAATGGCGCCGCTCCGGCGATTGCTACCGCAATTCACGATGCCTGCGGCATCTGGTTACGCGAATGGCATTTCACACCGGAGAAAATACTCACCGCGCTGGAAAAAATATAAGTAATAAATGGCCGCTTCGGCGGCCTGTTTCTCTGTTTGAACGATGACTAAATAGTGACTGCGAAAATGAGATAAGCCGTTCTCAAGGCGTCCTGCGCCCCAAATTCGTGGGAATTTATTTTACTAATTCAGATGATCAAATTTACTTTAAAAGGAGTGAAGGGATGTCTGATATAAACCATGCAGGTTCTGACCTTATATTTGAACTGGAGGATCGCCCTCCCTTTCATCAGGCTCTCGTAGGTGCCATTACCCATCTGTTGGCAATTTTCGTTCCGATGGTAACCCCCGCGTTAATCGTGGGTGCGGCCTTACAGCTTTCCGCTGAAACAACTGCCTATCTTGTTTCTATGGCGATGATCGCCTCTGGTATTGGTACCTGGTTACAAGTAAACCGCTACGGCATCGTCGGTTCTGGTTTACTTTCAATTCAGTCAGTCAATTTTTCATTTGTTACGGTCATGATTGCGCTGGGCAGCAGCATGAAAAGCGACGGTTTTCACGAAGAGTTAATCATGTCGTCGCTCCTCGGCGTCTCCTTCGTTGGCGCATTTCTGGTTGTCGGCTCTTCTTTTATCCTGCCCTATTTACGTCGGGTTATTACGCCTACCGTCAGCGGCATTGTGGTGCTGATGATCGGCTTAAGCCTGATTAAAGTCGGCATTATTGATTTTGGTGGAGGATTTGCAGCCAAAAGCAGCGGTACGTTCGGCAATTACGAACATCTCGGCGTTGGCTTATTGGTTTTGATTGTGGTGATCGGCTTTAACTGCTGCCGCAGTCCGTTGCTACGCATGGGTGGGATCGCCATTGGGCTATGTGTCGGCTATATCGCATCGTTATGCCTGGGCATGGTGGATTTCAGCAGTATGCGCAATTTGCCGTTAATCACCATCCCGCATCCGTTCAAATACGGCTTTAGTTTTAGCTTCCATCAGTTCCTGGTGGTTGGCACGATTTATCTGCTTAGCGTGCTGGAAGCTGTCGGCGATATCACCGCCACGGCAATGGTTTCCCGCCGTCCCATTCAGGGGGAAGAGTATCAGTCCCGACTGAAAGGCGGCGTGCTGGCAGATGGTCTGGTTTCTGTTATCGCCTCCGCTGTCGGTTCATTACCATTAACCACGTTTGCGCAAAATAATGGGGTTATTCAGATGACTGGCGTCGCTTCACGTTATGTCGGGCGAACCATCGCGGTAATGCTGGTTATCCTCGGCTTATTTCCGATGATTGGCGGCTTTTTTACGACCATTCCCTCGGCAGTTCTGGGAGGCGCAATGACGTTGATGTTTTCCATGATTGCCATCGCAGGGATTCGCATCATCATCACCAACGGTTTAAAGCGCCGAGAAACACTTATTGTCGCCACTTCTTTAGGTTTAGGACTTGGCGTCTCCTACGATCCCGAAATTTTTAAAATATTGCCAGCCTCTATTTATGTATTAGTTGAAAACCCTATTTGTGCTGGCGGGTTAACTGCGATTTTATTAAATATTATCCTCCCTGGTGGCTACCGACAGGAAAACGTTCTGCCTGGTATTACCTCAGCGGAAGAGATGGATTAACAGTAAAGGAGTCAATGATGTCAGGAGAACACACGTTAAAAGCGGTACGAGGCAGTTTTATTGATGTCACCCGTACGGTCGATAACCCGGAAGGAATTGCCTCTGCGCTGCGGTTTATTGAGGATGGTTTATTACTCATTAAACAGGGAAAAGTGGAATGGTTTGGCGAATGGGAAGACGGAAAGCATCAAATTCCTGACACCATTCGCGTGCGCGACTATCGCGGCAAACTGATAGTACCGGGCTTTATCGATACACATATCCATTATCCGCAAAGTGAAATGGTGGGGGCCTATGGTGAACAATTGCTGGAGTGGTTGAATAAACACACCTTCCCTACTGAACGTCGTTATGAGGATTTAGAGTACGCCCGCGAGATGTCGGCGTTCTTCATCAAGCAGCTTTTACGTAACGGAACCACCACGGCGCTGGTGTTTGGCACTGTTCATCCACAATCCGTTGATGCGCTGTTTGAAGCCGCCAGTCATATCAATATGCGTATGATTGCCGGTAAAGTGATGATGGACCGAAACGCACCGGATTATCTGCTCGACACTGCCGAAAGCAGCTATCACCAAAGCAAAGAACTGATTGAACGCTGGCACAAAAATGGTCGTCTGTTGTATGCGATTACGCCACGCTTCGCCCCTACCTCATCTCCTGAACAGATGGCGATGGCGCAACGCCTGAAAGAAGAATATCCGGATACATGGGTACATACCCATCTCTGTGAAAACAAAGATGAAATTGCCTGGGTGAAATCGCTTTATCCTGACCATGATGGTTATCTTGATGTTTACCATCAGTACGGCCTGACCGGTAAAAACTGCGTCTTTGCTCACTGCGTCCATCTCGAAGAAAAAGAGTGGGATCGTCTCAGCGAAACCAAATCCAGCATTGCTTTCTGTCCGACCTCCAACCTTTACCTCGGCAGCGGCTTATTCAACTTGAAAAAAGCATGGCAGAAGAAAGTCAAAGTGGGCATGGGAACGGATATCGGTGCCGGAACAACTTTTAACATGCTGCAAACGCTGAACGAAGCCTACAAGGTATTGCAATTACAAGGCTATCGCCTCTCGGCATATGAAGCGTTTTACCTGGCCACGCTCGGCGGAGCGAAATCTCTGGGCCTTGACGATTTGATTGGCAACTTTTTACCTGGCAAAGAGGCTGATTTCGTGGTGATGGAACCCACTGCCACTCCGCTACAGCAGCTGCGCTATGACAACTCTGTTTCTTTAGTCGACAAATTGTTCGTGATGATGACGTTGGGCGATGACCGTTCGATCTACCGCACCTACGTTGATGGTCGTCTGGTGTACGAACGCAACTAATAATAAAACTTTAACATCCTCGTGAGGACATCATTATGTCTGGAGACATCCTACAAACACCGGACGCACCAAAGCCACAGGGCGCGCTGGATAATTATTTTAAAATTACCGCTCGTGGCAGTACCGTTCGTCAGGAAGTACTGGCTGGCTTAACGACCTTTCTGGCCATGGTTTATTCCGTTATCGTCGTTCCGGGAATGCTGGGCAAAGCAGGTTTTCCTCCCGCAGCTGTGTTTGTTGCCACCTGTCTGGTCGCGGGCTTCGGCTCGTTGCTGATGGGGTTATGGGCCAATTTGCCAATGGCGATTGGTTGCGCTATTTCCTTGACGGCGTTTACCGCATTCAGTCTGGTACTCGGGCAACAAATTAGCGTTCCTGTCGCACTGGGCGCAGTCTTTCTGATGGGCGTCATCTTCACCGCTATTTCCGTAACCGGTGTGCGTACCTGGATCTTACGTAATTTGCCGATGGGGATCGCTCACGGTACAGGTATCGGTATCGGCCTGTTTCTGCTGCTGATTGCTGCTAACGGTGTGGGAATGGTTATAAAAAACCCGATTGAAGGCTTGCCAGTGGCGCTCGGTGCCTTTACCTCCTTCCCGGTGATGATGAGCTTACTGGGGCTGGCGGTCATCTTCGGTCTGGAAAAGTGCCGCGTACCCGGCGGGATCTTGTTGGTGATTATTGCAATTTCGATCATCGGCTTAATCTTTGACCCAGCGGTGAAGTACCACGGTCTGGTGGCGATGCCAAGCCTGACTGGCGAAGATGGTAAGTCTCTGATTTTCAGCCTCGATATTATGGGCGCACTCCAGCCAACTGTACTTCCGAGTGTACTGGCATTGGTGATGACCGCAGTGTTCGACGCCACTGGCACCATCCGTGCCGTCGCCGGTCAGGCGAATTTGTTGGATAAAGACAACCAGATCATCAACGGCGGCAAAGCCCTGACCAGTGACTCAGTAAGTTCAATATTCTCCGGCCTGGTGGGCGCAGCGCCCGCGGCGGTTTATATCGAATCAGCGGCAGGAACCGCCGCCGGGGGGAAAACCGGTTTAACCGCAACCGTGGTTGGTGTGTTGTTCCTGATGATTCTGTTTTTATCACCGTTATCGTTTCTGATCCCCGGTTATGCCACAGCTCCCGCACTGATGTACGTGGGTTTGCTGATGTTAAGCAACGTCTCGAAGCTGGATTTCAACGATTTTATTGACGCAATGGCTGGCCTGGTGTGTGCCGTGTTCATCGTTCTGACTTGTAATATCGTTACCGGTATTATGCTGGGCTTTGTAACACTGGTGGTGGGTCGCGTCTTTGCGCGCGAATGGCAAAAGCTGAATATTGGTACGGTGATCATTACTGCCGCACTGGTCGCGTTTTACGCGGGTGGTTGGGCAATCTAATAGATTCTCCGCGCCTTTCCGCGCGGAGATTTCTTTCAGAGAGGATTCTTACCGCTGGCAACAATACGCTGCTGGCGGACTCGCCTGAGTTCTCTTTCAGTCAGCAACTGCAGCGCCTGTGTCGGGCAAGATTCAACGCAGGCTGGCCCCTCTTCCCGCTGTTCACAGAGATCGCATTTCACGATTTGTTGCCGGGTATCCCCCGGCAATGACTGAATGGTGATCATTCCAAACGGGCACGCACTGACGCAACTCTGACAGCCAATACAACGGGCAGAATTTGCCTGCACCACCTGCTCGCCCATCGTCAGCGCCCCCACGGGACAAGCGCCAACACAAGGGGCGTTTTCACACTGATGGCACATCACCGGCGCACTGATGCTATCCAGCCGTTGTACCTTCAGCCGGGGTAAAAAGATATCGGCATTCAACTCCTGTTCTGAAGGGTGAGCGACCACACAGGCCACTTCACAAGTACGGCAGCCAATACAGTCAGCCGGATTAACGATAATTAACGATTTCATCACGATGCCTTCGTATCAAACAGAGTTAACATATCGCGCGCCGCCTGCCTTCCTGCGGCCATTGCAGTGACAACCAGATCTGCGCCATGAACTGCATCACCACCAGCAAAGACTTTTTTCAGATGCGTCTGGGTGGGTAAATACCCGACGTCGCCGGTTTGAATCAGGCCCCATTTATCGAGTTTAATTCCGCTGCCCTGCAACCACGGCATGGTATGTGCCTGGAAACCAAAGGCCATAATGAGAACATCGGCGGGCAATTCAAACTCTGAACCCGCAACCGGACGAGGACGACGGCGGCCATCCGGCCCCGGCTCACCCATAGCGGTACGAATCAGGCCCACCGCCGTTAAGCGTCCATCTTCATCACAAGCGATATATTGCGGCTGAACATTGAACTGAAACTCAACACCTTCCTCGCGGGCATTGACCACCTCTTTGCGCGAACCCGGCATACTGACTTCATCACGACGATACGCACAGGTCACGCTGGCAGCATTAAGGCGGATGGAAGTCCGCAAACAATCCATTGTCGTATCGCCACCGCCCAATACCACAACTCGCTTACCTTCCACATCCGTCAGCGGATACTCTGCAGACTCCGGCAATCCCATGAGCTGGCGGGTATGGGCGGTCAGGAACGGTAACGCCTGAATGACACCAGGCGCATCTTCATGCGGCAGATCTGCTCGCATCATCCCGTAAGTCCCCACGCCGAGGAAAACAGCATCATATTCCGCCGTTAATTCGTTGAAAGAGATATCGCGGCCAATTTCACAGTTGAGATGGAAATCGATTCCCATTGCGGTGAATATCTCTCGCCGCTGGCTTAATACCGTTTTATCGAGTTTGAAAGGAGGAATGCCAAAAGTCAGCATACCGCCAATTTCTGGATGGCGATCAAAGACATCAACCTGAACTCCCGCGCGCGCCAGAATATCAGCACACCCTAATCCTGCAGGTCCAGCGCCAATCACCGCCACTTTTTCGCTACGGGGAACAACTTTGCTGACATCGGGACGCCAGCCCATCGCCAGCGCAGTATCGGTGATGTAGCGTTCCAGATTACCGATAGAGACTGCGCCAGAGTGATCTTTCAAAGTACATGCGCCTTCACAAAGACGGTCCTGTGGACATACCCTGCCGCAGATTTCGGGTAAGGAACTGGTCTGGTGGCAAAGTTCTGCCGCTTCAATAATCTTTCCTTCCTGTACCAGACGGATGTAATCCGGAATAGCGTTATGCAGCGGACAATGCCAGTTGCAGTTAGCTTTTTCGGCACAATAAACACAGCGGTCACTCTCATAAGTCGCTTGTTGTGGATCCAGCCCGCAATAGATTTCGCCAAAGTGGGTTTTCCGTTCACTCGCTGAAATTTTATCTGCGCCTTTACGCGAGTTAACGGGGAGCAACGCTGCACTGCGAGATGGCTGAGCGTCTGATGACGCTTTTCCTGCTGCCGTTTTGCGCTGGCGGGCCACCTTTATCTGCTGCAACCCTTTATCGTCCATCAGCCGTAACGCCTGTGTTGGGCAGACGTCAATACAGGCTTGCGTGCCGGAACTGCGCTGGTTACAAAGGTCGCATTTCTGCGCAATCGTATCGACCATCTCAACGACGCCAAAGGGGCAAGCGATTGCGCATCTTTTACAACCAATACATTTTTGTTCGTTCAGTTGTACGCTATCGGACTGGAAAGTCAGAGCATTAACCGGACAAGCCGTAACGCAAGGGGCATTGTTGCAGTGATGGCAGGCCACGGGATTCGCAGCCTGGCCTTTCCCTACAACGTGGATACGCGGTCGAAAGTCACTGTGACTCAGCGGCCAGTTTTCTTGATTATGTGCCACCGCACAGGCAATTTCACAAGCATGGCAGCCTATACATTCCGCAGCTTCAGCAGCGATAAACTTATTCATTTGCATCCCTTTCATTTAATGAGTTATGTCTTCTCAAATTTCGCGATGCAATAAACGGGCATATATTAGGTAGCATGACCGTTTTAATTATAATTTTGCAACTGAGTTCAAATTATTGCCCCTCAATCTATGCCGCTTTCATTATTTCAACATTGCCGATCAAAAGAATGCTATCCAGATAAAAACGATTAAATGCGAGAGTGCGACATGCCAGAATGATTAATGAAATATCAATATGAGAAAATTACAGATAATTCCATTGTCAGGTTCTCTTCTCATAATCGTGGTTTAACCACGATTATGTGATTGCCTCCGCAATTCCTGTCTCTAACTCCCCTTCCTCGCAAAAACTGGCACTCCACGAGCATGTGTTTAGACAGTTTCATGAACATAAACGGTTGCTTTTTACTCTGGCGGGCGAAAGGAGAAACACTGATGAGCGCCATAGATTCCCAACTTCCCTCATCTTCTGGGCAAGACCGCCCAACTGATGAGGTTGACCGCATATTATCACCAGGAAAGCTGATCATACTCGGTCTGCAACACGTCCTTGTCATGTACGCAGGTGCAGTCGCTGTTCCTCTTATGATTGGTGACCGACTCGGCCTATCAAAAGAAGCTATTGCGATGCTCATTAGCTCGGATCTCTTTTGCTGCGGGATCGTCACATTATTGCAATGTATCGGTATCGGCCGCTTTATGGGGATCCGCCTGCCGGTGATTATGTCGGTGACCTTCGCCGCTGTAACACCAATGATAGCCATTGGTATGAACCCGGATATCGGCCTGCTGGGGATATTCGGTGCCACTATCGCCGCGGGTTTTATCACCACATTATTAGCGCCACTTATCGGTCGCTTGATGCCTTTATTCCCGCCACTGGTTACCGGTGTGGTTATTACTTCTATCGGGCTTAGCATCATTCAGGTGGGTATTGACTGGGCCGCCGGAGGTAAAGGGAATCCGCAATATGGTAATCCCGTTTATTTAGGTATCTCCTTTGCCGTCTTAATTTTTATCTTGCTCATTACTCGCTATGCGAAAGGATTTATGTCCAACGTCGCCGTATTACTGGGGATTGTATTTGGCTTTTTACTTTCGTGGATGATGAATGAAGTCAATTTATCCGGGCTACATGATGCTTCATGGTTTGCGATTGTCACGCCGATGTCATTTGGTATGCCGATTTTCGATCCCGTTTCCATTCTGACCATGACTGCCGTGTTAATCATCGTGTTTATCGAGTCGATGGGGATGTTCCTGGCACTGGGTGAAATAGTCGGTCGTAAACTCTCTTCCCAGGACATTATTCGTGGGTTACGCGTAGATGGGGTCGGGACAATGATTGGAGGCACGTTTAACAGCTTCCCACATACGTCATTTTCGCAGAACGTCGGGCTGGTCAGCGTGACGCGCGTCCACAGCCGCTGGGTGTGTATTTCTTCGGGAATTATATTAATCCTGTTTGGCATGGTGCCCAAAATGGCGGTGCTGGTGGCCTCGATTCCGCAATTTGTGCTGGGCGGCGCGGGGCTGGTGATGTTCGGCATGGTACTGGCGACAGGGATTCGAATTCTGTCGCGCTGTAACTACACCACTAACCGTTACAACCTCTATATTGTGGCGATCAGTCTCGGTGTTGGCATGACGCCAACGCTCTCTCACGATTTCTTTTCTAAGTTACCGGCCGTACTGCAACCGTTGCTGCATAGCGGCATTATGCTCGCAACCCTTAGCGCCGTTGTGCTGAACGTTTTCTTTAATGGCTACCAGCATCATGCTGACCTGGTGAAGGAATCCGTCTCTGATAAAGATTTAAAAGTCAGGACAGTACGTATGTGGCTTCTGATGCGCAAGCTGAAGAAAAATGAGCATGGAGAATAATATGAATCTTTTAATGCGCGCTATATTTAGTCTGCTGTTGATTTTTACTCTCTCTATTCCTGTCATTTCTGATTGTGTTGCAATGGCCATTGAAAGTCGCTTCAAATATATGATGCTGCTTTTTTAAATGGTTTTTACCTGTCGACATCCGCTCAAAATGGGCGGTTGTCGATAAACGCTCACTTGGTTAATCATTTCACTCTTCTATTATCTATAATGATGAGTGATCAGAATTACATGTGAGATATTATGCAAACGGAACACGTCATTTTATTGAATGCACAGGGAGTTCCCACGGGTACGCTGGAAAAGTATGCCGCACACACGGCAGACACCCTCTTACATCTCGCGTTTTCCAGTTGGCTGTTTAATGCCAAAGGGCAATTATTAGTTACCCGCCGCGCCCTTAGCAAAAAAGCATGGCCTGGCATGTGGACTAACTCGGTTTGTGGGCACCCACAACTGGGAGAAAGCAACGAAGAGGCGGTGATCCGCCGTTGCCGTTATGAGCTTGGCGTAGAAATTACGCCTCCTGAATCTATCTATCCTGACTTTCGCTACCGCGCCACCGATCCGAATGGCATTGTGGAAAATGAAGTGTGTCCGGTATTTGCCGCACGCACGACCAGTGCGTTACAGATCAACGATGATGAAGTGATGGATTATCAATGGTGTGATTTAGCAGCGGTTTTACGCGGTATTGATGCTACGCCGTGGGCGTTCAGTCCGTGGATGGTGATGCAGGCGACAAATCGCGAAGCCAGAAAACGATTATCTGCATTTACCCAGCTTAAATAAAAAACCCCGACGGTTGCCGGGGTTGTGAGCATAACGTAATGCTTATTTTACCGGACGCATCGCCGGGAACAGAATAACGTCGCGGATGGTATGGCTGTTGGTGAACAGCATTACCATACGGTCGATACCAATTCCCAGACCTGCTGTCGGCGGTAAGCCATGTTCCAGTGCGGTGACATAATCTTCGTCGTAGAACATCGCTTCGTCGTCACCTGCATCTTTCGCGGCAACCTGATCCAGGAAGCGCTGCGCCTGATCTTCCGCGTCATTCAGCTCGCTAAAGCCGTTACCGATTTCACGCCCACCAATGAAGAACTCAAAGCGGTCTGTGATTTCCGGGTTAACGTCGTTACGACGCGCCAGAGGAGAAACTTCTGCCGGATATTCAGTAATGAAGGTCGGCTGGATCAGATGTGCTTCTGCCACTTCTTCGAAGATCTCGGTAACGATACGGCCCAGACCCCAGCTCTTCTCAACGTGGATGCCGATAGATTCAGCAATCGCTTTCGCAGAGTCGAAGTTGTCCAGATCCGCCATGTCAGTTTCCGGGCGATATTTCTTGATCGCTTCACGCATGGTCAGTTTTTCGAACGGTTTACCGAAGTCCAGCGTTACGTCGCCGTAGGTCACTTCCGTCTTACCGAGAATATCCTGTGCCAGAGTACGGAACAGCGATTCGGTCAGCTCGATAAGATCTTTGTAATCTGCGTAAGCCATATAGAGTTCCATCATGGTGAACTCTGGGTTATGACGTACGGAAATACCTTCGTTACGGAAGTTACGGTTGATTTCGAATACACGCTCGAAGCCACCGACCACCAGACGCTTGAGGTACAGTTCCGGCGCGATACGCAGGTACATGTCGAGATCCAGCGCGTTATGGTGAGTGATAAACGGACGCGCAGCGGCACCGCCAGGGATCACCTGCATCATCGGCGTTTCAACTTCCATAAAGCCGCGGTTCACCATGAACTGGCGAATACCAGAGAGGATCTGCGAGCGCACTTTAAAGGTGTTGCGGGATTCATCGTTAGAGATGAGATCCAGATAACGCTGACGATAGCGCGCTTCCTGATCCTGCAAGCCGTGGAATTTATCCGGCAACGGACGCAGTGCTTTGGTCAGCAGACGCAGCTCGGTACAGTGGATAGACAGTTCGCCGGTTTTGGTTTTGAACAGTTTACCTTTCGCGCCGAGGATATCGCCGAGGTCCCATTTTTTGAACTGCTCGTTGTAAACGCCTTCCGGCAGATCGTCACGGGCAACGTACAACTGAATGCGACCGCCAACGTCCTGCAGGGTAACGAAAGACGCTTTACCCATAATACGACGGGTCATCATGCGGCCAGCAACGGCGACTTCGATGTTCAGCGCTTCCAGTTCTTCGTTCTCTTTACCGTCGAATTCTGCGTGCAATTGGTCAGAGGTATGATCGCGACGGAAATCGTTCGGGAAGGCAATCCCCTGCTCACGCAGGTTCGCCAGCTTCTCACGACGCGTTTTCAGTTCATTGTTAAGATCGACTACCGCGTCAGCGCCCTGTGCGTGTTGTTCAGACATGTTGGTTCCTCATAACCCTGCTTTCAAACTTGCTTCGATAAATTGATCCAGGCTGCCGTCCAGCACGGCCTGCGTGTTGCGGGTTTCTACCCCGGTACGCAGATCTTTAATGCGGGAGTCATCAAGGACATAAGAACGAATCTGGCTGCCCCAGCCGATGTCGGATTTGTTATCTTCCATCGCCTGTTTCTCGGCATTTTTCTTCTGCATCTCCAGTTCATAAAGCTTCGCTTTCATCTGCTTCATGGCCTGGTCTTTGTTCTTGTGCTGGGAACGGTCGTTCTGGCATTGGGTCACGATCCCGGTTGGGATGTGAGTAATACGCACCGCAGATTCGGTACGGTTAACGTGCTGACCGCCCGCGCCGGACGCGCGATAAACGTCGATGCGCAGATCTGCCGGATTGATTTCGATATCGATATCATCATCAACTTCCGGGTAAACAAACGCTGAACTAAACGACGTGTGGCGACGACCGCCGGAGTCAAACGGGCTCTTACGCACCAGGCGGTGAACGCCGGTTTCTGTACGCAGCCAGCCATAAGCGTAATCGCCGGAGATTTTGATCGTCACGGATTTAATACCCGCCACTTCACCTTCCGACTCTTCGATGATTTCAGTTTTGAAACCACGCGATTCAGCCCAGCGCAGATACATACGCTCAAGCATGCTCGCCCAGTCCTGTGCTTCCGTACCGCCAGACCCCGCCTGAATATCGAGGTAGCAGTCGGCGCTGTCATATTCGCCAGAGAACATACGGCGGAACTCAAGCTGCGCCAGTTTTTCTTCCAGGGCGTCGAGTTCAGCAACGGCTTCGTTAAAGGTTTCTTCGTCGTCAGCTTCTACAGCCAGTTCCAGCAGACCAGAAACATCTTCCAGCCCCTGTTTCATTTGGTCGAGGGTGTCGACAACGGCTTCGAGGGAGGAACGCTCTTTACCCAGCGCCTGTGCGCGTTCGGGTTCGTTCCAGACATCCGGCTGTTCCAGCTCGGCGTTTACTTCTTCCAGACGCTCTTTCTTGGCGTCATAGTCAAAGATACCCCCTAAGAACGTCGGAGCGTTCCGTGAGGTCCTGAATGCGATTATTTACCGGATTAATTTCAAACATGGTCTGATTTCTTTTATTGAGCTAGTCAAAATGCGGTGATAAGAGCGGGATTGTACCCAATCCACGCTCTTTTTTATAGAGAAGATGACGCTAAATTGGCCAGATATTGTCGATGATAATTTGCAGGCTGCGGTTGCCGCGAAACTCGTTGATATCGAGCTTGTAAGCCAGTTGCACTTCGCGCACGCCGTTATCCGGCCAGAGGGCGGTATCGACATTAAAAGCAATACCATCCAGCAGCGGACCGCCGCCGACCGGCTCGACCATGACTTTCAAATGACGCTCGCCCACCAGCCGCTGTTGCAGCAGACGGAAATGACCGTCAAACAGCGGCTCCGGGAACATCTGCCCCCACGGGCCAGCATCGCGCAGCAGCTGCGCCACTTCCATGGTCATTTCGGCCGGACTTAACGGACCGTCCGACACCACTTCGCCTTGCAATAGCGAAGGGTCCAGCCACTCAGTAACCAGTTCGCCAAACCGTTGTTGAAAGAGTTCGAATTTATCCTCTTCCAGCGACAAACCCGCCGCCATCGCATGACCGCCAAACTTCAGCATCATGCCGGGGTAAAGCGTGTCTAGCCGCTCCAGCGCATCGCGCATATGCAGCCCCTGAATGGAGCGACCGGAACCTTTCAGCGTACCGTCGCCCGCAGGCGCAAAGGCGATAACCGGACGGTGAAAACGCTCTTTGATACGCGATGCCAGAATGCCAACAACGCCCTGATGCCATTCAGGGTGATACATTGCCAGCCCACCTGGCAGCGTGTCGCGGCTACGTTCCAGCTTCTCGCACAGAGTGAGCGCTTCAACCTGCATTCCCTGTTCGATCTCTTTACGTGTTTGGTTTAGTGCATCGAGTTCATTCGCCAGCACACGCGCTTCGCCAATGTTGTCACACAACAACAGCGCCACGCCAACGGACATATCGTCCAGTCGCCCGGCAGCATTGAGACGTGGCCCCAGCGCAAAACCTAAATCGCTGGCGGCGAGTTTTTGTGGATCGCGATTGGCCACTTCCAGCAGCGCTTTAATCCCCGGACGGCACTTTCCGGCACGGATGCGACTCATCCCCTGCCAGGTCAGAATGCGATTATTAGCGTCCAGCGGCACGACGTCCGCCACTGTCCCCAACGCTACCAGATCCAGCAGTTCTGCCAGATTAGGAATTGCGATGCCGCGCTCATCAAACCAGCCCTGATCGCGCAAAAAGGTGCGCAGCGCCAGCATCAGATAAAACGCCACACCCACGCCTGCCAGTGATTTCGACGGGAAATTACAGTCGCGCAAGTTAGGGTTAATGATCGCTTCCGCTGCGGGTAATGTGTCGCCTGGCAAATGGTGATCGGTAACAATAACCGGAATGCCCAACGAACGAGCGTGTTCAACCCCCGCATGGGAGGAAATACCGTTATCCACCGTGACAATTAACTGCGCGCCACGGGCATGAGCCTGATCGACTACTTCCGGGCTTAAGCCGTAACCGTCTTCGAAACGGTTTGGAACCAGGTAGTCGATATTGCTGCAACCAAGCGAGCGCATCGCCAGCACGCTTAGAGCCGTGCTGGTGGCACCGTCGGCGTCGAAATCACCGACCACAATAATCCGCGTTCCTTCGCGAAAAGCGTTGTAAAGGATCTCAACGGCCTTTTCGACGCCGCTCAGTTGCTGCCAGGGCAGCATGCCTTTAACACTGCGTTCCAGTTCCTGCGCGCTACGCACACCCCGGCTGGCATATAAACGGCGCAGCAAGGGAGGCAATTCAGCGGGCAAGTCGGCCGTTTCATCGACTTCTCGGCGACGAAGTTGTATCTGTTGTTTCACGCGAATTATTTACCGCTGGTCATTTTTTGGTGTTCGTCGAGGAATTCTTTCATGTCTTTCGGCGGCTGGTAACCCGGAACAAGTGTGCCATTGCTCAGCACAACTGCCGGAGTACCGCTAACGCCAAGCTGGACGCCAAGTGCGTAATGGTCGGCAATATCCACGTCGCAGCTGGCTGGTGCGACGCTTTTACCTGCCATCACATCATCAAACGCTTTGTTTTTATCTTTCGCACACCAGATAGCTTTCATTTCTTTCTCTGCATCGCTGTCCAGCCCCTGGCGCGGGAAAGCAAGATAACGCACGGTGATCCCCAGCGCGTTATAGTCTGCCATTTGCTCATGCAGTTTGTGGCAGTAACCACAGGTAATATCAGTAAACACGGTGATGACGTGTTTTTCCTGCGGCGCTTTATAAACGATCATCTCTTTTTCAAGCGCATTCAACTGCTTTAACAGCATCTTATTGGTGACATTGACCGGAGCCGTGCCACTAACGTCATACATTGGCCCCTGAATGATATGTTTACCATCATCGGTGATGTACAACACACCGCTGTTAGTCAGAACTGTCTTCATGCCAGCTATGGGCGCGGGCTGAATATCGCTGCTTTTGATGCCCATTTTGGCTAACGTTTGTTGAATTGCCGCGTCATCAGCCTGAACAAAGCCTGAAAACGCTGCCAACAAGGTAAATAACATAAAACCTTTCTTCATAAATTTTCCTGTTCTTTTCAGACATCACGCCCGCGGGTGATGCTGTTGATGAAGTTGTCGCAGACGCTCGGTAGCGACATGCGTATAAATTTGCGTGGTGGAGAGATCGCTGTGGCCCAGTAGCATCTGCACCACGCGTAAATCCGCACCATGATTTAATAAGTGAGTGGCAAAAGCGTGACGCAACACATGCGGTGACAGCTTTTCGCTGTCGATACCCGCCAGCACGGCATAATGTTTAATGCGGTGCCAGAAGGTCTGTCGCGTCATCTGCTGCGCACGCTGGCTGGGAAACAACACGTCAATTGACACACCATTCAACAGCCACGGACGCCCATGTTCCAGATAGGTTTCCAGCCAGTAAACCGCCTCTTCACCTAACGGCACCAGGCGCTCTTTGTTGCCTTTACCAATGACCCGCACCACGCCCTGACGCAGGCTGATATCACTCATTGTCAGCCCGACCAGTTCAGAGACACGCAGTCCGGTAGCATACAACACTTCAAGCATGGCTTTATCGCGTAGCTCCAGTGGCTGATCAATTAATGGTGCCTGTAATAAACGTTCGACCTGCGCTTCGCTTAAATCTTTTGGCAAACGCTGGGGCAATTTCGGTGAAGCGAGATGCGCACTGGGATCATCTTCACGAAACTTTTCGCGATAAAGATACTGGAACAATCGGCGCACTGCACTCAGCAAACGCGCTGAGCTGGTGGCTTTATACCCGCCCTCCAGCCGTTCTGCCAGTAATGCCTGCAAATCGTCACTTTGCGCCGTCGCCAGCGTCAACCCGCGGTGATGCAACCACTCCACCATCATTGACAGATCGCGACGGTAAGCGTTCAACGTATTTTCAGCCAGATTTTTTTCCAGCCACAGAGCATCAAGAAACTGCTCGATGCGTGCCAGATCCTGTTTCACTTGCGCCCCTTATGGTCACTCATTTGATCCATTATGCCTTATTGTGCCGTGACTAAAGCGATTCTGATACACTAGCCGCAAAAGCCACAGCAGAATCGAGAAGCTTACGTTATGAATATGGGTCTTTTTTACGGTTCCAGCACCTGTTACACCGAAATGGCGGCAGAAAAAATCCGCGATATTATCGGCCCAGAACTGGTGACCTTACATAACCTCAAGGACGACTCCCCGAAATTAATGGAGCAGTACGATGTGCTCATTCTGGGTATCCCGACCTGGGATTTTGGCGAAATCCAGGAAGACTGGGAAGCCGTCTGGGATCAGCTCGACGACCTGAACCTCGAAGGTAAAATTGTTGCGCTGTATGGGCTTGGCGATCAACTGGGATACGGCGAGTGGTTCCTCGATGCGCTCGGTATGCTGCATGACAAACTCTCGACCAAAGGCGTGAAGTTCGTCGGCTACTGGCCAACGGAAGGATATGAATTTACCAGCCCGAAACCGGTGATTGCTGACGGGCAACTGTTCGTGGGTCTGGCGCTGGATGAAACTAACCAGTATGACCTTAGCGACGAGCGTATTCAAAGCTGGTGCGAGCAAATCCTCAACGAAATGGCAGAGCATTACGCCTGATGTCACTGACGGCTTAGCACATATGCTTTGCCGTCATCTTTATCTTTGCGTCTCTTGTTGCAACAATATCCGCCGTAAATCCCGCCATTCGGCTTCGTCCATGCTGTCAGCTGCCAGCCATAAATGTTGCCGTTTTCCGCTGTCAGAACGTAAACGCAGCATCATGCCGCTCTTAATCATCCACGGCGCTTTGACGATGCTCCACTCCTGCCCTTGCCAACGCAAACGCCCGTCCATCAACAGGCGAATTTCCCCCTGGCGAGCATTAATACGCCGCTGGCTGCGAACGCAATCAAATACCACCAGCGAAAGTAACACCATCCATAACGGGGTGTAACTGAGCGGCCAGGGCATGAGTAAAATAACAGCGGCAACCAGCCCATGAATCAGCAAGGAAAGCCACTGTGCGCGCCAGGAGACGCGCAAATCAGATTGCCACAGGACCACGTTCCCGGTTCCGTGTCTGGATGAGTCGGACCATCATTTCCAGTTCTGCATCGGCCGGTTTACCGTGATTCATCAGCCAGTTAAACAGGTCCGGATCGTCACATTCCAGCAGACGAATAAAGATGCGTTTTTCGTCATCGCTTAAGCTGTCGTACTCATGTTCGAAAAACGGCATGATTGAAATATCGAGTTCGCGCATACCACGGCGGCATGCCCAATGAATGCGGGCTTTGTTGTTAATGTCCATCTTCTTCCTGTCTCACGAAAATCCAGTACCCGGCTATTGTAACGTGTTTTTCGACTTCTTTTACGGGAATATCAGTAAACACAATCGCGATCGCGAAATTAATTCACAACAATTCAAGGGCTTCATTTTTTTGGAAGTCGCCTCGCAGAAGGCACAGATCGCGTAGTGAAAGCACTTGCATTGCCTCATAGCTCTTTTACCATTAGTGATTAATACGCCGTTAAGCAACTCAGGACTCTATTATGGCTTTTACACCTTTTCCTCCCCGTCAGCCTACGGCTTCTGCCCGTTTGCCACTGACGCTGATGACGCTTGATGACTGGGCGCTTGCCACTATTACTGGCGCGGACAGCGAAAAATATATGCAAGGCCAGGTGACAGCAGATGTCAGCCAGATGACAGAAGATCAGCACCTGCTCGCCGCCCATTGCGACGCCAAAGGTAAAATGTGGAGCAATTTACGTCTGTTCCGCGACGGCGATGGCTTTGCATGGATTGAACGGCGCAGCGTGCGTGAACCGCAGCTGACTGAACTGAAAAAATATGCGGTGTTCTCTAAAGTGACCATCGCGCCAGACGACGAGCGTGTGCTGCTTGGTGTTGCCGGTTTTCAGGCGCGCGCCGCGCTGGCAAATCTCTTTAGTGAACTACCTTCGAGAGAAAAACAGGTAGTCAAAGAAGGCGCGACCACGTTGCTATGGTTTGAACACCCGGCAGAACGTTTCCTGATCGTAACCGATGAAGCTACTGCCAATATGCTGACCGATAAACTGCGCGGTGAAGCGGAACTGAACAATAGCCAACAGTGGCTGGCATTAAACATTGAAGCGGGTTTTCCGGTGATTGACGCCGCCAACAGCGGGCAGTTTATCCCCCAGGCGACCAACCTCCAGGCGCTGGGCGGCATCAGCTTTAAGAAAGGCTGCTATACCGGACAAGAGATGGTGGCGCGAGCAAAATTCCGTGGTGCCAACAAACGCGCGCTCTGGTTGCTGAAGGGTAGCGCCAGCCGACTGCCGGAAGCGGGTGAAGACTTAGAGCTGAAAATGGGCGAGAACTGGCGTCGTACCGGTACGGTGCTGGCTGCGGTCAAACTGGAAGATGGTCAGGTTGTGGTGCAGGTTGTCATGAATAACGATATGGAACCGGACAGCATCTTCCGCGTGCGTGACGATGCGAATACATTGCGTATCGAGCCACTGCCATATTCGCTGGAAGAGTAAATCTCTGTATCGCATCAGGCATTTATCGCCTGATGCGACACTGGTGTGTCTTTTCAGGCCTACAACGACGCACCAATTACGCCTGCCCAATATACAAATAGATCGCCAGAAAGTGGCACACACTACCGCCGAGCACAAAGCCGTGCCAGATGGCATGATTGTATGGAATGCGCTTGCAGACGTAGAAAATCACCCCGAGCGAATAAACCACACCGCCTACCGCCAGTAAGGTAACGCTGCCCGCCGCGAGCTTAACTGCCATTTCATAAATTACCACCAGCGACAGCCAGCCCATCGCCAGATAGGTCACCAGAGATAAAATTTTGAATCGGTGCGCGATGGTCAGTTTAAACAGAATACCCAGCAATGCCAGGCTCCAGATAACAATCATCAACCCGCGCGCTAACGGAGAATCCAGCCCCACCAGCAAAAACGGCGTATAGGTTCCGGCAATCAACAGATAAATGGCACAGTGGTCAAATTTCTTCAGCCACATTTTTGCCCGTTGATGGGGAATGGCGTGATAGAGCGTCGAAGCGAGGAACAGCAGGATCATACTGCCGCCATAGAGGCTGTAACTGGTTATCGCCGTGGCGCTGGCATTGAGATCCACCGCCTGAACCAGTAGCAACACCAGCCCAACGATACCAAACACCAGCCCAATGCCGTGACTGACGCTGTTGGCAATTTCCTCTGCCAGCGAATATCCCTGCTTAATGAGGGGCTTCTGAACCATAACTTACTCCGGAAAAACGTACACGCACATGTATACCTCTCCAGCGTAACTGAGAATAGTTCCAGTGAACACCTGTTAGCTAAAATAAATTCTGATTTGAGATTAATCTCCGAAAAATCATGAAATTAAATGCGAAATTTCAACTAACAGGCGTGAGTTCAATTTAAAGGCATTTAAATTCAATCACATAAAACTGTGTCTGGTCGGGATAGATGTCGGCAATGACCTTTTTCAGTTCAGTCAGGGTCATATTTTCCTGCTTTGCATGTTTTTCCGTCAGCGTATCCAGCGTTACGGTTGAGGTTGCGGTGACTTCAATCGTGCAAAAATAACTGTCATCTTCAAACCGTCCGACACGAAGCACATCACCCGTTTTGAAGTGCGATTCAGACTCGTCGCGGATGGTGATGGTTTTACGCCCAGCCAGAATGTCATCCTGGAAACGTTGAAAAAAAGTGATGTCGTTTGGCTGCATGGTACTATTTCCTGTAAGAATTGACTCATCTGGAGCCTATGATAGTGAAAAAACTCACCTTACCGAAAGATTTCTTATGGGGCGGCGCAGTTGCCGCTCATCAGGTCGAAGGCGGCTGGAACAAAGGCGGCAAAGGGCCGAGCATTTGTGACGTTCTGACCGGTGGCGCACACGGCGTGCCGCGCGAAATCACCAAAGAAGTTGTGCCTGGCAAATACTATCCAAACCATGAAGCCGTTGATTTTTATGGTCACTACAAGGAGGACATCAAGCTATTTGCCGAAATGGGCTTCAAATGTTTTCGTACTTCCATCGCCTGGACGCGCATTTTTCCAAAAGGCGATGAAGCTCAGCCAAACGAAGAAGGGCTGAAGTTCTACGATGATATGATCGATGAACTGCTGAAATACAACATCGAACCGGTGATCACCCTCTCCCACTTTGAAATGCCGCTGCATCTGGTGCAGCAATATGGTAGCTGGACCAACCGTAAAGTGGTTGATTTCTTTGTCCGTTTCGCGGAAGTGGTATTTGAACGCTATAAGCATAAAGTCAAATACTGGATGACCTTCAACGAAATTAACAACCAGCGTAACTGGCGTGCACCGCTGTTCGGTTACTGCTGCTCCGGCGTGGTGTATACCGAGCATGAAAACCCGGAAGAGACGATGTATCAGGTGCTGCATCACCAGTTTGTCGCCAGCGCCCTGGCGGTGAAAGCCGCGCATCGCATCAACCCGGAGATGAAAGTCGGTTGTATGCTGGCGATGGTGCCGCTCTATCCTTACTCCTGTAACCCGGACGATGTGATGTTTGCCCAGGAGTCGATGCGCGAACGTTACGTCTTTACCGATGTGCAGTTGCGTGGCTATTACCCGTCCTATGTGTTGAACGAGTGGGAACTCCGCGGATTTAACATCAAAATGGAAGACGGCGATCTGGATGTACTGCGCGAAGGCACCTGCGATTATCTCGGCTTCAGCTATTACATGACCAACGCGGTGAAGGCCGAAGGCGGCACCGGCGATGCGATCTCTGGTTTTGAAGGCAGCGTACCGAACCCGTATGTTAAAGCGTCTGACTGGGGCTGGCAGATTGATCCGGTTGGTCTGCGTTACGCGCTTTGCGAGCTGTATGAGCGTTACCAGAAGCCGCTGTTTATTGTCGAAAACGGTTTTGGCGCTTACGACAAAGTGGAAGATGACGGCAGCATCAATGACGATTACCGCATTGACTACCTGCGCGCCCATATTGAAGAGATGAAAAAAGCGGTGACTTACGATGGCGTGGACCTGATGGGCTACACGCCGTGGGGCTGCATCGACTGTGTGTCGTTCACCACCGGGCAGTACAGCAAACGCTACGGCTTTATCTATGTGAATAAACATGACGACGGTACTGGCGATATGTCGCGTTCACGTAAGAAGAGCTTTAACTGGTACAAAGAGGTGATTGCCAGCAACGGCGAGAATCTGTAATTAGCCGATGTGCCTGATGTGCTCCGCTCATCAGGCCTGGCACTCTTTTAATATATTGAGCTCGCAATATTTTATATTACGCCTCAGCCGAAACACACAAAGCGCACTTTATTAACAAGCGAAAAAGGCGCCGAAGCGCCTTTATAAGATAGTCGAATCAGTAAATTACTGGTATTCGCTAATCGGTACGCAGGAGCAGAACAGGTTACGGTCGCCGTAAACATCATCCAGACGTTTCACGGTCGGCCAGTATTTGTCTGCCACACCTGCCGGGAATACTGCAACTTCACGACTGTACGGATGCGCCCACTCGGCGACCAGTTCGCTCTGAATGTGCGGCGCGTTCACCAGCGGGTTATCTTCCAGCGGCCAGACACCGGCTTTCACCTGGTCAATTTCTGCGCGGATAGCCAGCATCGCATCGATAAAGCGATCCAGTTCCACTTTGCTTTCAGATTCAGTCGGTTCAACCATCAGCGTACCCGCCACCGGGAACGACATGGTCGGCGCGTGGAAACCGTAGTCGATCAGGCGCTTGGCAATATCCAGCTCGCTGATGCCGGTTTCTTCTTTCAACGGGCGAATATCGAGAATACATTCGTGCGCCACGCGACCGTCACGACCGGTATACAGCACCGGGAAGGCATCCTGCAGGCGGCTGGCAATATAGTTGGCGTTAAGAATTGCCACCTGGCTTGCTTTTTTCAGCCCTTCTGCGCCCATCATGCGGATATACATCCAGCTGATTGGTAGGATAGAGGCGCTACCGAACGGTGCCGCAGAAACCGCGCCCTGACGGGTTAACATGCCTTCGATTTGCACCACGCTATGACCTGGCACAAACGGTGCCAGATGCGCTTTCACGCCGATCGGTCCCATACCAGGGCCGCCGCCACCGTGCGGAATGCAGAAAGTTTTATGCAGGTTAAGGTGGGAAACGTCCGCACCAATAAAGCCCGGCGAGGTGATGCCAACCTGAGCGTTCATGTTCGCGCCATCAAGGTAAACCTGACCGCCGAACTGATGCACGACTTCACACACTTCACGGATCGTTTCTTCATACACGCCGTGGGTGGAAGGATAGGTCACCATGATACAGGAGAGGTTATCGCCCGCCTGTTCGGCTTTCGCGCGCAGATCAGTCAGATCGATGTTGCCGTTTTTATCACACGCAACAACCACCACCTGCATTCCTGCCATATGCGCGGAAGCCGGGTTAGTGCCGTGCGCAGAAGCCGGGATCAGGCAGATATCGCGATGCCCTTCGTTGCGGCTTTCATGATAATGACGAATCGCCAGCAGGCCCGCGTATTCGCCCTGTGCGCCAGAGTTCGGCTGCATACAAACGGCGTCGTAACCGGTCAGTTTCACCAGCCAGTCAGCCAGCTGCGCGATCATCTGCTGATAACCTTCAGCCTGTTCTGGCGGGCAGAACGGGTGCAGTTCGGCAAATTCCGGCCAGGTGATCGGGATCATCTCGGCGGCGGCGTTCAGTTTCATGGTGCAGGAACCCAGCGGGATCATCGCCTGATTCAGCGCCAGATCTTTACGCTCCAGCGAGTGCATATAGCGCATCATTTCGGTTTCGCTGTGGTAGCGATTAAACACCGGATGGGTGAGGATTTCGTCGTCGCGCAGCATCGCAGCCTGAATAGAGCGACTGTCGTGAGCCACGTCTTTGTCCAGTGTGTCGATGTCCAGCCCGTGGTTATCGCCCAACAGCACGCTGAAAAGCTGCATCACGTTTTCGCGCGTGGTTGTTTCATCAAGGGTGATCCCAACCGCGTTCAGAATATCGCTACGCAGGTTGATTTCAGCCGCTTCGGCACGCGCCAGCACGCCCGCTTTGTCGGCCACTTCCACACACAAAGTATCGAAATAGTGCGCATGGCGCAGCTTCAGACCTTTTTGTTGCAGGCCCGCCGCCAGGATATCGGTCAGACGGTGGATGCGATTAGCGATACGTTTCAGGCCAACCGGACCGTGATAAACGGCATACAGGCTGGCAATGTTTGCCAGCAGTACCTGGGAAGTACAAATGTTGGAGTTCGCTTTCTCACGACGAATATGTTGCTCGCGAGTCTGCATCGCCATGCGCAGAGCGGTGTTGCCAGCTGCATCTTTCGATACACCGATAATACGGCCCGGCATTGAGCGTTTGTATTCGTCTTTCGCCGCAAAGAATGCCGCGTGTGGGCCACCATAGCCCATCGGTACGCCAAAGCGTTGCGCCGAACCAAAAACAATATCCGCGCCCTGTTTACCCGGCGCAGTTAACAGCACCAGCGCCATAATATCGGCGGCAACGCTGACCACGATTTTGCGTGATTTCAGTTCGCTGATAAGCGCGGTGTAGTCGTGAATTTCACCAGTAGTGCCGACCTGCTGTAACAGCACGCCGAAGACGTCCTGATGGTCGAGCACTTTTTGCGCGTCATCGACAATCACTTCAAAACCAAAGGTTTCGGCACGAGTACGGACCACATCCAGCGTTTGCGGATGAACGTCAGAAGCAACAAAGAAGCGGTTGGCATTTTTCAGTTTACTGACGCGTTTCGCCATCGCCATTGCTTCGGCGGCAGCGGTGGCCTCATCCAGAAGAGAAGCCGAAGCCATATCCAGCCCGGTCAAATCCAGCGTTACCTGCTGGAAGTTGAGTAGTGCTTCAAGGCGGCCCTGGGAGACTTCAGGTTGATACGGAGTATACGCGGTATACCAGCCCGGATTTTCCAGCATGTTACGCAGGATAACCGGCGGTAGCTGCACGGCGGTGTAACCCATGCCGATGTAAGACGTGAAGCGTTTATTGCGACTGGCAATAGCCTTGAGTTCTGCCAGTGCGGCGTATTCGGTCGCCGGTGCGCCAACCTGCGGTGGTGTCGCAAGCTGAATATCTTTCGGCACAATCTGGCCGGTCAGCGCGTTTAACGATTGTGCACCAACGGCATTCAGCATTTCTTGCTGTTGCGCGGCGTCCGGTCCGATATGGCGTTCAATAAAAGCGCCGCTGTTTTCAAGCTGGCTTAACGTCTGTGTCATGAGCGATGGTTCCTGAAACGTGCAGTGAATTGTGAACCTCTCTCCTTGCGAAGAGAGTGAGGGTGAGGCGTAAATTTCCTCACCCTGATCCTCTCCCGCAGAAGAGGAATAAAGCCGTTACTCGTCTTCTAACAATGCTTCGTATGCGGTTGCATCCAGCAGTGATTCCAGTTCGCTTTCATCGCTGGCTTTGATTTTGAAAATCCAGCCGCCTGCATACGGTTCGCTGTTCACCAGTTCCGGAGAATCGCTCAGTGCATCGTTTACCGCCACGATTTCACCGCTTACTGGCGCATAAATATCTGACGCCGCTTTTACCGATTCGGCAACCGCGCAGTCATCGCCCGCGCTAACCGTTGCGCCCACTTCCGGTAGGTCAACAAACACCATATCGCCTAACAGCTCCTGAGCGTGTTCGGTGATGCCAACGGTGTAAGTGCCGTCGGCTTCTTTACGCAGCCATTCGTGTTCTTTGCTGTATTTCAGTTCTGCTGGTACGTTGCTCATCAATCAATCTCCAAAAAAGTAAATCACGCGACGGCTTTGCCGTTACGCACAAAAACAGGTTTCGTCACTTTAACCGGCATTTCACGGTTGCGAATTTGCACAATCGCCGTTTCACCAATACCTTCCGGCACGCGCGCCAGCGCAATGCTATAACCCAGCGTTGGGGAGAAAGTACCGCTGGTGATAATGCCTTCATGCTGGTTGCCCTGCGCATCAGTAAAACGTACCGGCAGTTCATTACGCAGCACGCCTTTTTCGGTCATCACCAGACCAACCAGTTTTTCTGTGCCATGTTCACGCTGCGCTTCCAGAGCTTCACGACCGATAAAGTCACGATCTGCCGGTTCCCAGGCGATAGTCCAGCCCATATTGGCGGCTAAAGGAGAAATAGTTTCGTCCATCTCCTGGCTATACAAATTCATGCCCGCTTCCAGACGCAGCGTGTCACGCGCGCCCAGGCCACATGGCTTAACGCCAGCTTCCACCAGCGCGCGCCAGAAATCGGCCGCTTTTTCATTGGGCAGCGCAATTTCGTAGCCCGCTTCACCGGTGTAACCGGTGGTGGCAATAAACAGATCGCCCGCCTGCACGCCAAAGAACGGTTTCATCCCTTCCACCGCCTGACGCTGGGCGTCATTAAACAGTGTGGCAGCTTTTGCCTGCGCATTCGGCCCTTGTACGGCGATCATGGAAAGGTCATCACGAACAGTAATTTCGATGCCGAAAGGTTCTGCGTGTTGGGTAATCCAGGAGAGGTCTTTTTCGCGGGTGGCGGAGTTAACAACGAGGCGGAAGAAATCTTCAGTAAAGTAGTAGACGATGAGATCATCTATCACACCGCCAGAGGCATTCAACATCCCCGAGTAAAGGGCTTTGCCGCTTTTGGTGAGCTTCGCCACATCGTTCGCCAGCAGATAACGTAGAAACTCCCGGGTGCGGCTGCCGCGAAGATCGACGATGGTCATATGTGACACATCAAACATTCCGGCATCGGTACGTACCGCATGATGTTCGTCGATTTGCGAACCGTAATGCAGCGGCATCATCCAGCCGTGGAAATCCACCATGCGAGCGCCGCAAAGCGTGTGTTGTTCGTACAAAGGAGTCTGTTGTGCCATCTTGTCCTCATTGAATAAGCGGGGCTGACAACTTTTCCATGGCGAAATTATCACCACGAAACCCAGCATCGGAGCCACTCCCGGTCCCCAACGCAATCGTTCTCTTTTGCCTGAACTTACCACCGAAACAGACTGTTAACCATAAGGTAAAATTGATCATCACATTAGCTTATGGTTAAAAAATGCAAAAATCGCAACAGAATAAAAAACCAAAAAACACATCAGTTTCTATACAAAGATGATTTGATGAGAAAGTTAATTTGAATAAGACAATATTAAGCGCTAAAAAAATGTCAAAAAACACTAAATCAAAAATCCATAACATTAGAAAATATAATGCGAAAACGGAGGTTAAATTAGTTTATTTCAAATGAGGAAAATCTCCCGGCGAAAAAACCGGGAGATGAAAGTGTGATGGGTATCAAATAAACAGCAGAAGAGAAATATTTAACGCAGCCATTCAGGCAAATCGTTTAATCCCATTGCCTGACGAATAAGTTGTGGCTTAACGCCAGGAAGCGTATCAGCCAGTTTCAGACCAATATCACGCAGCAATTTTTTCGCCGGATTGGTACCGGAAAACAGATCGCGGAATCCCTGCATACCAGCCAGCATCAGCGCCGCACTGTGCTTACGGCTACGCTCATAGCGACGCAGGTAAATGTACTGCCCGATGTCTTTACCCTGACGATGCAACCGTTTCAGTTCAGCAATCAGCTCTGCAGCATCCATAAAGCCGAGATTTACCCCCTGCCCCGCCAGCGGGTGAATAGTATGCGCGGCGTCGCCCACCAGCGCCAGACGGTGTGCGGCAAACTGGCGCGCATAACGCCCCGTTAGCGGGAACACCAGGCGCTCACTTTCAACCTTGCATAAGCCCAGGCGATTATCAAAAGCGATATTTAACGCGCGATTAAATTCGTCTTCGCCTGCCTGCTGCATCCGCTGCGCTTCCTCTGGCGACAGTGACCAGACAATCGAGCAAAGATGCGGATCGCTAAGCGGCAAAAAGGCCAGAATGCCTTCGCCATGAAAAACCTGCCGCGCCACCGCATCATGCGGTTCTTCCGTGCGAATGGTCGCCACCAGCGCGTGATGCTGATAATCCCAGAAAGTCAGCGGAATATCGGCTTTGTTGCGCAACCAGGAATTAGCGCCGTCCGCGCCAATCACCAGACGCGCCGTTAACATGCTGCCATCTTTCAACGTCAGGAAGGTTTCATTTTCTCCCCAGGCGACCTGCTGTAATTCTGCGGGGGCCAACAGAGTGATATCTGACGACTGCTGCGCTTTGTTCCACAGCGCGTAGTGAATCACTGAGTTTTCAACGATATGCCCAAGATGGTTATAGCCCATGCTTTGATCGTCAAACGAGATGTGACCAAAACTGTCTTTGTCCCACACTTCCATACCGTGATAGCAACTGGCTCTGCGGGAGAGAATCTCCTGCCAGACGCCAAGACGAGTCAGTAATTTTTCGCTGGCGGCATTGATAGCCGAAACGCGCAGTTGTGGTGGTGCATCCGCCGCCAGAGGTTCCGGTACGCGCTGCTCCAGTACGGCAACGCGTAAGCCGCTACCCTGTAAGCCGCAGGCAACCGCCAGCCCGACCATGCCGCCGCCAACAATGGCTACATCAACACTTTGCATTGTTTATTCCTTAAAACCGCCTTCAACGCGCCACCCAACCAAGAGTGCGCTGCGCCAGCACATCGCGTGCCGGGGTAAATAATTCCATCGTCATCAGCCCGATGTTGCGCCCGACAACCAGCGGCGTCCAACGGTTGGCAAAAAGATGTACAAGGCTGTCCGTGACGCCGATGGTTGCTTCGCGATCGCTCTGTCGACGCTGCTGATAACGGCACAATACGCCGTAATCACCCATGTCTTCTCCGCGTTCCTGCGCCTGAGTCAGGGTTTCCGCAAGGCTCATGACATCACGCATACCGAGGTTAAATCCTTGCCCGGCGATGGGATGCAGAGTTTGCGCCGCATTGCCCACCAGCACGGTACGATGGGTAATAGGTTTGGCGGCGCGGGTTAGCGCTAGCGGATAAGCACTGCGTTTACCGGCATGAGTAATTTTCCCAAGTCGCCAGCCAAAGGCCGACTGGAGTTCACGGCAAAACTTCTCGTCGCTCCACGACAGCACCTCTTCGCGCCGTTCCAGTGGATGACACCAGACCAGCGAACAGCGTCCGTCAGACATCGGCAACATCGCCAGCGGGCCATGTTTCGTGAAGCGTTCAAAAGCGCGGCCTTCGTGCGCAACGGAAGTCGCAACGTTAGCAATCACAGCCAGTTGTTCGTAAGGCTCCTGCTGCCAGTCAACGCCGCACACAGTGGCTAACGCTGAATGGGTGCCATCAGCGGCTACCAGCACGCAGCCCGTCAGCGTCTCGCCACTCTCCAGCGTCACTTCAACGAGGCTCTGAGTACGGGCAACGTTAGCCACGCGATCAGGGCAATGCAGCGTTACGCCAGGTGCTTTGCGCAGCAATGCAAACAGCCGTTGCCCGACATTGTGCAATTCGACAACCTGCCCCAGCGCCGCCAGTTGGTAATCTTCTGCGGCGAGGGTGACAAATCCAGCGTGACCACGATCGCTGACATGCACTGTGGTGATGGCAGTTGCGCAATCAGCCAGAGATTGCCAGACGCCGATGCGCGCCAGTTGCTGACAAGTACCCGCCGCCAGCGCAATAGCCCGTCCATCAAAGCCCGGATGAGCATGTGACTCTGGCGCAGTCGCTTCAATCAAATGTACCGGCAGCGCCCCGTGACTTAACCGGGAAATAGCCAGCGCCAGCGTCGCGCCCGCCATGCCGCCACCGACGATGATTACGCTCATTGCTTTCTCGCAGCAGCCATCAACGCTTCGATTTCTTCCGGCTTTTTCACCACGCTGGCGGTGAGGTTTTCGTTGCCGGTTTCGGTAATCACAATGTCGTCTTCAATACGAATGCCGATACCGCGATACTGTTCTGGCACGTCTGCATCCGGCGCAATATAAAGACCTGGCTCTACGGTCAGAACCATGCCCGGTTCAAGAATGCGCGAGCGCTCCTGGCCATAAACGCCAACGTCATGAACATCCAGACCTAACCAGTGGCTAAGGCCATGCATAAAGAAAGGACGATGGGCATTCTGAGCGATCAGTTCATCAACATCACCTTTCAGGATGCCGAGTTTTACCAGGCCGCTAACCATGATGCGCACCACTTCACCAGTGACTTCCTGAATGGAAGTTCCCGGACGATACAGGCGCAAGCTGGTTTCGAGAGATTCCAGCACAATATCGTAGATTTCACGCTGGGCCTGGGTGAATTTGCCGTTGACTGGGAAGGTTCGGGTAATATCACCCGCGTAACCTTTGTATTCGCAACCCGCGTCAATCAACACCAGATCGCCGTCGCGCAGTTCACACTCGTTTTCGGTGTAGTGCAAAATGCAGCCGTTTTCACCGCTGCCGACAATGGTGTTATAGGAAGGGTAACGCGCACCGTGGCGGTTAAATTCGTGGTGAATTTCGCCTTCCAGATGGTACTCGAACATCCCCGGACGGCATTTTTCCATCGCCCGTGTATGTGCCAGGGCGGTGATTTCTCCCGCGCGGCGGAGTACGGCAATCTCTTCTGGCGATTTGAACAGGCGCATTTCATGGACCATGGGACGCCAGTCGATCATCGTTGCTGGCGCGGTGAGATTTTGTCGCGAGCCTTTACGCAGTTTTTCCAGTGCACTGTTCACGATTTCATCAGCATATGCATATTCGCCCTGAGCATGGTAAACCACATCCAGGCCGTTAAGTAGTTGATAAAGTTGCTGATTGATTTCGCTGAATGCCAGTGCGCGGTCAACACCCAGTTTCTCTGGCGCGGCATCCTGGCCTAAGCGACGACCAAACCAGATCTCTGCCGTCAGGTCGCGAACGCGGTTAAACAAAACGCTGTGGTTATGAGTGTCGTCGCTTTTAATCAGCACCAGCACCGCTTCCGGTTCGTTAAAGCCGGTGAAGTACCAGAAGTCACTGTTCTGACGATAGGGGTATTCGCTGTCGGCGCTACGTGTTACTTCTGGTGCAGCAAAAATCAGCGCGGCGCTGCCGGGTTGCATTTGCTCTACCAGGGCCTGACGGCGACGCTGAAATTCTTGCCGGGATATATCACTCATAACACTCTCCTTACGTTTTTTGTTTTTAGTGTAGAGTCGGTTTTTGTACTTCTGGCGCAGTCGGTTGCGGATGAGTAAAGGTGTCGTGGCATAACAGCGCGGCAACACGGACGTACTCGATGATCTCTTCAAGCGACATTTCAAGCTCTTCCTGATCTTCGTCTTCGTCGTAACCCAACTGTGCGATGTTACGCAGATCGTCGATGGCTTCACCGGTTTCGCCGGTCACTTTGTCCAGCTTCGGTTGCGTAACGCCAAGACCAAGCAGGAAGTGATTAACCCAACCTGCCAGCGCATCAGCCCGATCGAAAACGCTGACGTCATCGCCATCAGGCAGATAAAGCTGAAAAAGGAAGCCGTCATCCTGCAGGGCATCGCTGGTGGCAGAGTGCATTTTGCGCAGTGCCTGTGCCAGCTCATGACCGAAAGCCATGCCTTCGTTCGTCAGGTCGTGAAGTAGCGGCAGCCATGAGCTGTCATCGTTACCGCCACATATCATCCCACTGATTAAACCATGCATCTCAGCAGGGGTCAGACCCGTCCCTTGTTGGTTCAGATACTGGTTCATTTCGTTGTAACCAGGCATTTCGTTCTGTATAGACATAAGCATTCGTCGTCAAAGGGAGGAATATTCATGATATGCTACCACTTTGGGCCCTGGTGGACCAGAAAAGGGCTTGTCTCTTCTCATCAGGGTAGCTATAGTGTCGCCCCTTCGCAGACCATGGGTCTAAAGACGAAGGCAGCGCAGTCAATCAGCAGGAAGGTGGCATGTCTGCACAACCCGTCGATATCCAAATTTTTGGCCGTTCACTGCGTGTGAACTGCCCGCCTGACCAAAGGGATGCGTTGAATCAGGCAGCGGACGATCTGAACCAACGGTTGCAAGATCTGAAAGAACGCACTAGAGTCACAAATACTGAACAGTTGGTCTTCATTGCCGCATTGAATATCAGCTATGAGTTAGCGCAAGAAAAAGCGAAGACTCGTGACTACGCGGCAAGTATGGAACAGCGTATTCGGATGCTGCAGCAGACCATAGAACAAGCGTTACTTGAACAAGGTCGCATCACCGAAAAAACTAACCAAAACTTTGAATGACACTTTTCGGTTTACTGTGGTAGAGTAACCGTGAAGACAAAATTTCTCTGAGATGTTCGCAAGCGGGCCAGTCCCCTGAGCCGATATTTCATACCACAAGAATGTGGCGCTCCGCGGTTGGTGAGCATGCTCGGTCCGTCCGAGAAGCCTTAAAACTGCGACGACACATTCACCTTGAACCAAGGGTTCAAGGGTTACAGCCTGCGGCGGCATCTCGGAGATTCCCTTCTTATCTGGCACCAGCCATGACGCAACTACCAGAACTCCCACTGACATTATCCCGACAAGAAATCCGCAAAATGATTCGGCAACGTCGTCGTACGTTAACGCCGGAACAACAGCAGGAAATGGGTCAACAAGCCGCTACCCGGATGATGACTTATCCCCCGGTGGTGATGGCACATACGGTCGCTGTATTCCTCTCTTTTGATGGCGAACTCGACACCCAGCCACTCATAGAACAACTCTGGCGCGCCGGTAAGCGCGTATATCTTCCAGTTTTGCATCCCTTTAGTGCCGGTAACTTGCTGTTCCTGAATTACCATCCGCAAAGCGAACTGGTGATGAACAGGTTGAAGATCCATGAGCCAAAACTGGATGTGCGTGACGTGCTACCCCTTTCCCGATTAGACGTGTTGATCACACCGCTGGTCGCCTTTGATGAGTACGGTCAGCGCCTGGGAATGGGCGGTGGTTTTTATGATCGGACCTTACAAAACTGGCAGCACTATAAAATGCAACCGGTGGGTTATGCGCATGATTGTCAGTTGGTGGAAAAACTCCCCGTTGAAGAGTGGGATATCCCTCTTCCTGCGGTGGTTACACCGTCGAAAGTCTGGGAGTGGTAAGGGCGACACACCTGCATCGCCCTGATTGACATCGTTGATTCTTTAACCTAATTTAGTGAGTAAGGGTAAGGGAGGATGACTCCTCCCCTGAGACTGACTGTTAATAAGCTGGGAAACTTATGAGTAACAGTACAATCAGTATGATGACAAGTCGCATCATAACCCTTCTCCTTCAAGCCCTCGCTTCGGTGAGGGCTTTACCGTTACAGCCCCATGCTGCCCTGCCATCGTAAATCCCCATTAAATAAACACAACGCATTGATCTGACTTTGATTTATTTTCTGGAGCAGACTCGCAATGTAGAATGCGCAATGCGGCAACGGTGTGGAGAAGGGATAAAAAAAACGGGCAAGTCAGTGACCTGCCCGTTGATTTTCAGAGAAGGGGATTTAGTACAGCAGACGAGCGCGAATGGTACCCGGAATAGCTTTCATTGCCTGCAGCGCTTTTTCGGCAACGTCTTCGTCGGCTTCAATATCAATAACTACATAACCCATCTGGGCGGAAGTTTGCAGATATTGCGCGGCGATGTTGACGCCCTGCTCGGCAAAAATTTTGTTGAGCGCAGTCAGCACACCCGGACGGTTTTCGTGGATGTGCATCAGACGACGACCACCGTGCAGTGGCAGCGAGACTTCCGGGAAGTTCACCGCAGAGAGCGTTGAACCATTATCAGAATACTTGATCAATTTACCCGCAACTTCCAGACCGATATTCTCCTGCGCTTCCTGAGTCGAACCGCCAATGTGTGGCGTCAGAAGGACATTGTCGAATTCACACAGCGGAGAGGTAAATGGATCGCTATTGGTCGCCGGTTCCGTCGGGAATACGTCGATTGCCGCCCCCGCCAGATGTTTGCTCGCCAGCGCGTCACACAGCGCTGGAATATCCACCACAGTACCGCGCGAAGCATTAATCAGCAGCGAGCCGGGTTTCATTAGCGAAATCTCTTTCGTGCCCATCATATTTTTGGTGGACGGATTCTCTGGTACATGCAGACTCACCACATCGCTCATATTCAGCAGGTCAGAAAGATGCTGTACCTGAGTGGCGTTGCCCAGCGGCAGTTTGTTTTCAATATCATAAAAGTAAACATACATTCCCAGCGATTCAGCCAGAATGCCCAATTGCGTACCAATATGACCGTAGCCGATGATACCCAGCTTTTTGCCGCGCGCTTCAAAAGAACCCGCCGCCAGTTTGTTCCACACGCCACGATGCGCTTTAGCATTGGCTTCCGGCACGCCGCGCAATAGCAGCAGCAGTTCGCCAATCACCAGCTCCGCAACAGAGCGCGTATTTGAGAACGGTGCGTTAAATACCGGGATCCCGCGCTTTGCCGCCGCATCCAGATCAACCTGGTTTGTTCCTATACAGAAACAGCCAATAGCGACCAGTTTTTCTGCGGCGTTGATCACGTCTTCAGTCAGATGGGTACGGGATCGCAGGCCGATGAAGTGGGCATCGCGGATGGATTCTTTTAATTGTTCATCATCCAGCGCGCCTTTGTGAAATTCGATGTTGGTGTAACCAGCTGCACGAAGGCTTTCCAGCGCCTTTTGGTGCACGCCTTCTACCAGCAGAAACTTAATCTTGTCTTTCTCCAGCGATACCTTTGCCATTTACCCAATCCTGTCTTTTGAAATGTTGTGTGCGGATTTGCATCCGCCTTTCAACATATCAAAAAATAATATTGCGGCAATATGAACGTTTGCGTCGCGATGTTGAGGAAATATCACGCAAAAGTATTTCTTGGATGAATATGCTGGTTTAGAAGATTTATTTAGAGCAATCGACAATTGCCAGGTAAAAACGTGACACATGTCACTAAATTTAATGAAGAGAATTTTTTTAACGGGGGAGGTTCCCCCGTCAGATCATTTCACAATAGTTTTGACACCGTCAGGTGTGCCAATCAGCGCAACGTCCGCGCCACGGTTAGCAAACAAACCAACAGTCACCACGCCAGGAATCGCATTTATGGCGTTTTCCATCGCTATCGGGTCAAGGATTTCCATGCCGTGGACGTCGAGGATCACGTTGCCGTTATCGGTCACTACGCCCTGACGGTATTCCGGACGACCGCCCAGTTTCACCAGCTGGCGCGCCACTGCACTACGTGCCATCGGGATAACTTCTACTGGCAGCGGGAATTTGCCCAGAATATCAACCTGCTTGGAAGCGTCTGCAATACAGATAAATTTTTCCGCAACCGAAGCAATGATTTTTTCACGGGTCAGCGCCGCGCCGCCGCCTTTGATCATTTGCATGTGGCCGTTGATTTCATCTGCGCCATCAACGTAGATGCCAAGGCTGTCGACTTCGTTGAGATCAAAAACGTGAATGCCGAGGCTTTTCAGTTTTTCAGTGGAAGCATCTGAACTGGAAACGGCCCCTTCAATCTGGCCTTTCATTGTACCGAGTGCGTTAATAAAGTGTGCGGCGGTGGAACCTGTACCTACACCAACAATGGTGCCGGGCTGAACATACTGAAGTGCCGCCCATCCTACTGCTTTTTTCAATTCATCCTGCGTCATGATCGTTTCGCCTGTGGTATGAAATTTCACACGCATTATATACAAAAAAAGCGATTCAGACCCCGTTGGCAAGCCGCGTGGTTAACTCATCCATAAAATATCGCGCAATGGCGGGCATCCCCTTTCGCCCCGCAAGTAAAGCATACAACGGTCTGGGTATGCCGCTCCACGGTGCAAACAGGCGCACCAGTTCCCCGTTCGCAAGCCCCTGTTTACAGGCAAACTGAGGCAATAACGCCACGCCATTCAACACAACCAGGGCGCGAACTCGCTGAGCGAAATGCATTAGCGCAAATCCCTGATCTTTTAAGCTGCGCGTTAACCACTGATACAAATGTTACCCACCAACGGCTTCGGTATATGCAACCCGACACAAAATTGTGTCATAGTGCAGGAAAAAGCATTTACCAGGAGCAGACAACAGCAATGAAACGCCCGGACTACAGAACATTACAGGCACTGGATGCGGTGATACGTGAACGAGGATTTGAGCGCGCGGCACAAAAGCTGTGCATTACACAATCAGCCGTCTCACAGCGCATTAAGCAACTGGAAAATATGTTCGGGCAGCCGTTGTTAGTGCGTACCGTACCGCCGCGCCCGACGGAACAAGGGCAAAAACTGTTGGCGCTACTACGCCAGGTGGAGCTGCTGGAAGAAGAGTGGCTGGGCGATGAACAAACCGGTTCGACTCCGCTGCTGCTTTCACTGGCGGTCAACGCCGACAGTCTGGCGACGTGGTTGCTTCCGGCACTGGCTCCTGTGTTGGCTGATTCGCCCATCCGCCTCAACTTGCAGGTAGAAGATGAAACCCGCACTCAGGAACGTCTGCGTCGCGGCGAAGTGGTCGGCGCAGTGAGTATTCAACATCAGGCGCTGCCGAGTTGTCTTGTCGATAAACTCGGTGCGCTCGACTATCTGTTCGTCAGCTCAAAACCGTTTGCCGAAAAATATTTCCCTAACGGCGTAACGCGTTCGGCATTACTGAAAGCGCCAGTGGTCGCGTTTGACCATCTTGACGATATGCACCAGGCCTTTTTGCAGCAAAATTTCGATCTGCCTCCTGGCAGCGTACCCTGCCATATCGTTAATTCTTCGGAAGCGTTCGTGCAACTTGCTCGTCAGGGCACCACCTGCTGTATGATCCCGCACCTGCAAATCGAGAAAGAGCTGGCCAGCGGCGAACTGATTGACTTAACGCCAGGGCTATTCCAACGCCGGATGCTCTACTGGCACCGCTTTGCTCCTGAAAGCCGCATGATGCGTAAAGTCACTGATGCGTTGCTCGATTATGGTCACAAAGTTCTTCGTCAGGATTAATCCATCAAATAATGCCTGATAGCACATATCAGGCGTTATCCTCACTTCTTTTTGTATTCCTTGAATCACATTACAAAATAGACAAATCTCAGGCGGCAAAAAACGACATCTGAATGCATTTTTTTGCTGGCGACAAACCCACGTAAAAAGCTCACCGTAAGCGCAAATACCCTCATTTTGATTGCGTTTTACGGAGCAAATAATGTCTAACGTGCAGGAGTGGCAACAGCTTGCCAACAAGGAATTGAGCCGACGGGAGAAAACTGTCGACTCGCTGGTTCAGCAAACCGCGGAAGGGATCGCCATCAAGCCGCTGTATACCGAAGCCGATCTCGATAATCTGGAGGTGACGGGTACCCTTCCTGGTTTGCCACCCTACGTTCGTGGCCCGCGTGCCACTATGTATACCGCCCAACCGTGGACCATCCGTCAGTATGCTGGTTTCTCGACAGCAAAAGAGTCCAACGCTTTTTATCGCCGTAACCTGGCCGCCCACCGAGGCTACGACTCCGATAACCCACGCGTGGCGGGCGACGTCGGCAAAGCGGGCGTCGCTATCGACACCGTGGAAGATATGAAAGTCCTGTTCGACCAGATCCCGCTGGATAAAATGTCGGTTTCTATGACCATGAATGGCGCAGTGCTACCAGTACTGGCGTTTTATATCGTCGCCGCAGAAGAGCAAGGTGTTACATCCGATAAACTGACCGGCACCATTCAGAACGATATCCTCAAAGAGTTCCTCTGCCGCAATACCTATATTTACCCGCCAAAACCGTCAATGCGTATTATCGCAGACATCATCGCCTGGTGTTCCGGCAACATGCCGCGATTTAATACCATCAGTATCAGCAGTTACCACATGGGTGAAGCGGGTGCCAACTGCGTGCAGCAGGTAGCATTTACGCTCGCCAATAGGATTGAGTACATCAAAGCAGCAATCTCCGCCGGGCTGAAAATTGATGGCTTCGTCCCTCGCCTGTCGTTTTTCTTCGGCATTGGCATGGATCTGTTTATGAACGCCGCCATGTTGCGTGCGGCACGTTATTTATGGAGCGAAGCGGTCAGTGGATTTGGCGCACAGGATCCGTATAACAACGTTATCCGCACCACCATTGATCATTGTGCACATCCTATGTGTCGGGATTATCTGCATCGCTATCTGGAAAATGCGTCCGGCGGACATATTCACCACGATCTTAGCCACGTCTTCGACTTACACCGTAATTTAATTGCAACCGGATCGATGCTGGGTTAATGGTTTGTCCCGTCACGATCTTCAGCAATATGCTGAAGCATCGTGGCGGTATAACGATGATTTCTGATTGAATAAAGATATTCCTGCATATACATCGGCCTGTGCGGCGCATCAAAATATTTCAGCGTTGCCGGATTCACCAGTCGCCAGGCAAAATGCGGGATCACCGTCAGAAAATGTCCCCGCTCCACGTCGCTGATTTTGGCCATAAAACTATAGGGACGATAAATAATGGTTGGATTGATCCCACAAGGACGCATATTCGCATCAATCATTGCTTCGAAGTTAGCCCGGTTTTGAAAGCGCATTTGTAGCCAGGGCAGCTCCTGAAGCAGCTCTTGCTCTTGTCGCTCTTCATAACGGCGAGAAACGAGAAAGCCCAATCGCAGCGGCGGTAGTTCACTGATAGTCAGGTTTTCCAGTTCCTGAACTCGTGCAGATACATGCTGTGGGGAGATAATAAAATCTAACTGACGGTCAAAAAGATTATCGATAACGCCATTTGCGCTGAACTCAACTGGCTGGGCGGTCACGCCTTCGTACTTATCTCCGAGACTAATCAACTGATCAAAAATAATGGTCGGATAAGTATTATCTATGCCTATCACAATGTCTCGTGAACGACGTCCTGAGTTATGGATTTCATTATCAATCGCAGAAAGTCGTTGATAAACTGGGAACAGTTTTTGATACAGTTCCTGTCCGGCTTTATTGAGGCTGATATTATTATCTTTGCGGGTAAATAGCGTATAGCCAATTTGTTCTTCCAGCGCGGCAATGCTTTTGCCAAATCGCGAAGCCGTCATATGGATTTTTTCTGCCGCCCGGGCAATATTATTGGTTTGCGCTAATAAAATGAAATTGCGCATCTTTTTCGAAATAAAAATGTCCATCCCCCCTCTCCCGCATCCTTGTCCGCTTAACCGTTTCAGTCAGCCTATCCTTGATGAAACCGCGAGCAAAGATAGGTGATTACGTCATGGTTTTACAGAAAAAGGAGACAATATCGGGTAAAGACATTAGCCCGACGAATACGTCGGGCTACAAGTATTAATGTGCAGCAGGTGTTTTAGCGGGGGGTTGATCCACAGGTTCTAACTGGAAGACTACATCGACCTGATCATCAAACTGAATAGCGGCCTGCTCGTAAGTTTCCTGTGCGGACACCGGTGCAGCATCAGCTTTCATCATCCGCACCATTGGGCTGGGCTGATAGTTGGAAACATGATAACGCACGCTATATACCGGCCCCAGTTTGCGATTAAAGCCATTCGCCAGTTCCTGCGCCTGATGAATCGCGTTATCAATCGCTGCCTTACGCGCTTTGTCTTTATAGGCATCCGGCTGCGCCACGCCCAGCGACACAGAACGAATTTCGTTAAGACCCGCCTTTAGCGCGCCGTCCAGCAAGGAATTCAGTTTGTCTAACTGACGGAGCGTGACTTCCACCGTTCTCACTGCGCGGTAGCCTTTCAGGATACTTTTACCATCCTGATAATCATAATCTGGCTGAGTGCGTAAGTTCGCTGAGCTGATATCTTTTTTCGCGATCTGATTGAGCTCAAGGAAGGAAATGTATTGTGCGACGCGCTCATCTGCCTGTTTCTTGGCAGTAGCGGCATCCTTCGCGGCCACGTTAACTTCAATCGCAAGAGTGGCAATGTCTGGCACCGCATCCACGCTTGCCGTACCGGAGGTGACAATATGCGGTCCATCCGGCAATTCGTTAGCCTGCGCTGCCATCCCGCTAATACCCATTAATGCCGCCAGGGCGATAACTTTGAACTTCACGTTAGTCTCTCCGTGTTAATTGACTTGCCCAAAATTCAGGACCTCTGGAGGCAAGCTTAGCGCCTCTGTTTTATTTTTCCATCAGATAGCGCCTAACTGAACAAGGCTTGTGCATGAGCAATACCGTCTCTCGCCAGCTGCAAGGCAATAAACCACATAACACATCCCACTACCAGATTGATAATGCGCTGTGATTTTGCCGTGCGCAGGCGCGGTGCCAGCCAGGCTGCGAGAATAGCCAGACCAAAGAACCACAGGAAAGAGGCGCTAATTGTTCCGAGCGCAAACCAACGTTTTGGTTCCACATCAAGTTGCCCGCCAAGGCTGCCCAGCACAACAAAAGTATCCAGGTAAACATGCGGATTCAGCCAGGTCACTGCCAACATGGTGGCGATAATTTTCCATCTGCCTTGTTTCAGGACTTCGGCACTGGCTAACTCAATGTTACTGCTCATTGCTGTTTTAAAAGCGCCAAAACCATACCACAGCAAGAAGGCTACGCCGCCCCAGGTGACCAGCGCCAGCAACCACGGCGACTGCATCAATAACGCGCTGCCACCAAAAATCCCCGCACAAATCAGGACCAAATCGCTGATAGCACAAAGTAAGGCAATCATAATGTGGTACTGACGACGAATGCCCTGATTCATCACAAAAGCATTTTGTGGACCGAGCGGTAGGATCATAGCCGCCCCAAGTGCAAGACCTTGAAAGTAATAAGAAAACACGTTGGATATTCCGAATTAAGTATCTGATGCAGAGACTATATCGCGGGATTGTTATTAGCGGAAATTGATAATATTAATTGGCAATCAGAAAAACTAATAAGAGAGAGGCCAGAGAGTATTATCTGGCCTCAGCGTTGATTACGCAGCTTTGTCTTCTTTCACCCGCTTAAAGTTCACATCCATTTGCGGGTACGGGAAGCTGATACCGGCGGCATCAAATTCACGTTTAATACGCTCCAGCACATCCCAGTACACGTTTTGCAGATCGCCGCTGTTGCTCCAGACGCGGACCACGAAATTAATCGACGATGCGCCAAGTTCGTTCAGACGCACAGTCATTTCGCGATCTTTCAAAATGCGATCTTCAGACTGGATAATATCGGTCAGGATCTGCTTAACCTGATCGATATCGGAATCATACGCCACGCCAATAATAAATTCGTTACGGCGAGCTGGCTCGCGGGAGAAGTTAATAATATTCCCGGCAATAATTTTACCGTTCGGAATAACGATAATTTTACCGTCTGCAGTACGCATGGTGGTGGAGAAAATCTGCACACTCAGCACAGTACCGGCTACGCCGCCGAGGTCAACATATTCTCCGGCACGGAACGGGCGGAACATGACAAGTAACACGCCAGCGGCCAGGTTAGACAGTGACCCCTGCAAAGCCAGACCAACAGCTAAACCTGCGGCACCGAGTACAGCAATGACTGACGCTGTTTGTACGCCCACGCGTCCCAGTGCTGCGATTAGCGTAAAGGCGATAATTCCGTAACGGACTAATGCAGAAAGAAAATCAGCAACAGTGGCATCGATTTTACGGGAGATCATCAGGCGATTCACCGCGTTGGAAATCATCCGCGCGATAATCAAACCAACGATGATGATCGCGAGTGCCGCCACGATGTTTACTGCATAACTTAGCAGCAGCGCCTGGTTAGCCACCAGCCAGCTTCCCGCGCCGTTTATGCTATCGACAACATTCAAATCTTCCATTCAATATTCCTTTTCAACTGACTCAAAATGGAGAAATACACTCCGCCGCCTTATGACGGGCAGTCTGACAAGGGTAAACAATAAAGCATAATTTTGCCAAATAGATCACAGATTTCTCATCTGTATCACCTTGCTTTTGGCGAAAAAAAGACCCGCAGAGCGGGCCTTGAGATAAGCAGAAAGGAATATCTTACAGAACGTCGATCGCGTTCAGTTCCTGGAATGCTTTTTCCAGACGAGCGATCATCGAAGTCTGACCGGCACGCAGCCATACGCGCGGATCGTAGTATTTCTTGTTCGGCTGATCTTCGCCTTTCGGGTTGCCCAGCTGGCCTTGCAGGTAAGCTTCGTTTTCTTTGTAGTAGTTCAGAACACCTTCCCAGGTTGCCCATTGGGTATCGGTATCGATGTTCATTTTCACTACGCCGTAGCTTACGGAGTCTTTGATTTCCTGAGCAGTAGAACCGGAACCACCGTGGAAGACGAAGTTCAGGCTGTTGTGCGGCAGGTTGTGTTTCTTAGAAACATATTCCTGAGAGTCGCGCAGGATGGTCGGAGTCAGAACCACGTTACCCGGCTTGTAAACACCGTGTACGTTACCGAAGGACGCAGCGATGGTGAAACGCGGGCTGATTTTGCTCAGCTCGGTGTATGCGTAATCAACGTCTTCCGGCTGGGTGTACAGTGCAGAAGCGTCCATGTGGCTGTTGTCCACGCCGTCTTCTTCACCACCGGTGCAACCCAGTTCGATTTCCAGAGTCATGCCGATTTTGGACATGCGCTCCAGGTATTTAGAGCAGATTTCAATGTTCTCTTGCAGAGATTCTTCAGACAGGTCAATCATGTGAGAAGAGAACAGCGGCTTACCGGTAGCAGCGAAGTGTTTTTCACCCGCGTCCAGCAGACCGTCGATCCACGGCAGCAGTTTTTTCGCGCAGTGGTCAGTATGCAGGATCACCGGAACACCGTAGTGTTCAGCCATCTGGTGAACGTGATGCGCACCAGAGATCGCACCCAGGATAGCAGCGCCCTGCGGAACGTCAGATTTCACGCCTTTACCAGCGATAAAAGAAGCACCACCGTTGGAGAACTGAACGATAACCGGCGCTTTAACTTTAGCTGCGGTTTCCAGTACGGCGTTGATGGAGTCAGTACCGACGCAGTTTACTGCTGGCAGTGCGAAGTTGTTTTCTTTTGCTACCTGGAAAACTTTCTGTACGTCATCACCAGTGATTACGCCAGGTTTTACGAAATCAAAAATCTTAGACATGTCTCTTGTCCTGTATCGTCGGGCCTTATACTCGTCATACTTCAAGTTGCATGTGCTGCGTCTACGTTCGCTCACCCCAATCACTTACTTATGTAAGCTCCTGGGGATTCACTCTCTTGTCGCCTTCCTGCAACTCGAATTATTTAGAGTATGAAAAAGTGCGTGCTCTAAAAGCGCGCTGAAACAAGGGCAGGTTTCCCTGCCCTGTGATTTTTTACTTCTTAGCGCGCTCTTCGAGCATCGCTACTGCAGGCAGTACTTTACCTTCCACGAATTCGAGGAATGCGCCGCCGCCAGTGGAGATGTAGGAGATTTTGTCAGCAATGCCGAACAGGTCGATTGCTGCCAGAGTGTCGCCGCCGCCAGCGATGGAGAACGCTTCGCTGTCTGCGATAGCGTTAGCCACGATTTCAGTACCTTTGCGGAAGTTCGGGAATTCGAACACGCCAACCGGACCGTTCCACAGAATGGTTTTCGCATTCTTCAGGATTTCAGCCAGTTCCTGAGCGGAAGCATCACCGATATCCAGGATCTGCTCGTCAGCTTTCACATCGTTAACAGATTTCAGGGTAGCCGGTGCAGTTTCAGAGAACTCGGTTGCTACGCGAACATCAGACGGAACCGGGATGTTGCAGGTGGTCAGCAGACGTTTAGCTTCGTCAACCAGGTCAGCTTCGTACAGGGATTTACCCACATCGTGGCCTTGTGCCGCGATAAAGGTGTTAGCAATACCACCACCAACGATCAGCTGGTCAGCGATTTTAGACAGGGAGTCCAGAACGGTCAGTTTGGTAGATACTTTAGAACCACCAACGATAGCCACCATCGGACGAGCAGGTTCTTTCAGTGCTTTACCCAGCGCGTCCAGTTCAGCTGCCAGCAGCGGGCCTGCGCACGCAACGTCAGCGAATTTACCGATACCGTGAGTAGAAGCCTGCGCGCGGTGAGCAGTACCGAATGCGTCCATTACGAACACGTCACACAGTGCAGCGTATTTTTTGGACAGAGTTTCGTCGTCTTTCTTCTCGCCTTTGTTGAAGCGAACGTTTTCCAGAACAACCAGTTCACCTTCAGCAACGTCAACGCCGTCGAGGTAATCTTTAACCAGACGAACCGGGTTAGACAGTTTGTCTTTCAGGTAGTTAACAACCGGCAGCAGAGAGAATTCTTCGTTGTACTCGCCTTCGGTAGGACGACCCAGGTGGGAAGTTACCATCACTTTTGCGCCTTGTTTCAGGGCCAGTTCGATGGTCGGCAGAGAAGCACGGATACGCGCGTCGCTGGTTACTTTCCCGTCTTTTACTGGTACGTTCAGATCCGCACGGATAAATACACGTTTCCCAGCAAGATCCAGATCGGTCATCTTAATTACAGACATGGTGAATCCTCTCGTTGATTCTAAAAGTTTTGCAGACGCTGCTTGCGTCTTACCTGAAAGCAACAGTAGCCATAGCTAACGTCGTGTCGAGCATTCGGTTAGCAAAGCCCCATTCGTTATCGCACCAGACCAACGTTTTGATCAGGTGTGCGCCACTGACCCGGGTTTGAGTGCCATCGACAATGGCACTGTGCGGATCGTGGTTAAAATCTACAGAGACCAACGGCAATTCCGTATAGTCAACTATACCATGAAATGCACCTTGTGCTGCTTTTTGCAGCAACAGGTTGACTTCATTGGCTTTTACAGGTTTCTTCACTGTCACGCTTAAATCGATTGCCGTCACATTTATGGTTGGCACACGTACCGCAATCGCCTCAAAGCGATCGTTAAATTGCGGAAAAAATCGTGTGATACCGGCGGCCAGTTTAGTATCGACCGGAATGATCGACTGACTGGCTGCCCGAGTGCGACGCAGGTCTGGATGGTATGCATCAATAACCTGTTGATCGTGCATGGCGGAGTGAATTGTGGTCACAGTGCCGGACTCAATACCGTACGCATCATCTAACAATTTGATGACGGGAATTATGCAATTCGTGGTACAGGAAGCGTTAGAAACGATGCGGTGTTCCGCACGAAGTTGATCCTGATTGACGCCATAAACAACGGTCGCGTCGAGATCGTTACTGCCAGGATGTGAAAAGAGCACTTTTTTAGCCCCGGCGGCAATGTGTGCTTCACCATGCTCGCGGGAGCCATATACGCCGGTGCAGTCGAGGACTACATCAACGCCAAGTTCACGCCAGGGGAGCGATTGCAGTGAACGTTCATGCAATACACGGATGGCGTCATCACCAACAAAAAGTTGATCGCGTTCCTGTCGTACTTCCCATGCAAAACGGCCATGGCTGGTGTCATATTTCAACAAATGCGCCATACCCGCAGCATCCGCCAGTTCGTTGATTGCCACCACGGTAATTTCCGCACGGCGTCCGGATTCATACAAAGCACGAACCACATTACGCCCGATGCGACCGAAGCCATTTATCGCTACGCGTACGGTCATAGATCTCCTGCAAGGTTTTCCCTGAGCAAATTTGCCAGACAGAGTAATCCAGCAAATCGTTCGGGGAAACCTTACCTGTCGCAAACTGCGACTGATTGGTTAATTGTCGAACATTTAATCGACTGAAACGCTTCAGCTAGGATAAGCGAAACGTGGAATAAAAGGAATGATTGTCCAGTCAAAGAAGACAATTATCTGACTTACGTCACGTTTTCAGCCCCGCCCCTGCGGAATTTATTCCACTTTGCAGAATCACGAATAAGCGTAGCAAAATCTTTTCGTTGTGCCGTCACAAACCCTGACTTATATCAGAATATGACTGATGCAGCGTCGATATTATCCGCAATACGTCCGAGTTTCGGAGTACTCCAATGATGACATTGCCCTACCCATATTCTTCCTCCGCACGCTTTTACGCGCTGCGCCTGCTCCCCGGGCAGGAAGTTCTCTCCCAATTACGCGCCTTCGCGCAGCAACAACAACTTCACGCCGCGTGGATTGCAGGGTGTACCGGCAGTCTGACTGACGTCGCCTTACGCTATGCCGGGCAAGAAAACACTGCCCTGCTAAGCGGTAAGTTCGAAGTCATCGCATTGAACGGCACGCTGGAACAGAGTGGTGAACATCTTCATCTCTGCGTTTCCGATCCACACGGCACGATGCTTGGCGGTCATATGATGCCCGGCTGTACCGTGCGGACCACGCTTGAACTGGTGATCGGCTGCCTGGAGGAACTGGCGTTTAGCCGCCAGCTTTGCGCGCTTTCTGGTTACGACGAGTTGCATATTTCCCCCGTTAAATAACTATTTTCAGAGAGGTTTTCTTATGGCGCGTCGCCACTTTTCCAGTCAGGCACTGGTGTTGATCGTTATCTCTATCGCCATCAATATGATCGGCGGACAACTGGCCAGCATGGTTAAATTACCTATTTTTCTCGACTCCATCGGCACACTTATTAGCGCGGTACTGCTTGGTCCGGTGATCGGGATGCTGACCGGTTTACTGACCAATTTACTCTGGGGATTGCTGACCGACCCGATCGCCGCCGCATTTGCGCCCGTCGCGATGGTCATCGGCCTGGTCGCCGGTTGGCTGGCGCGAGCGGGTTGGTTTCGCACCCTGCCAAAAGTCGTTGTTAGCGGCGTGATTATTACGCTTGCGGTAACGGTCGTCGCTGTACCGCTGCGTACTGCGCTGTTCGGCGGCGTGACAGGAAGCGGAGCCGATTTGTTCGTTGCCTGGATGCACTCGATGGGGCAAAACCTGGTGGAGTCGGTGGCGATTACGGTGATAGGCGCGAACCTGGTCGATAAAATTCTCACAGCGGTGATTGTCTGGCTTTTACTGCGTCAGCTGCCGATTCGCACCACGCGCCATTTTCCGGCAATGGCTGCCGTGCGCTAAATGCATCCGTTTACATCCTTAACGCTGTGGGCGCTGGCGGCCTGCACCACGCTTATCCTGCCCACACAGACAATATTGCCAGTCTATAGCGCGGCGACCTTTTTCTGCCTTATTGCGCTAAAGGCCACGCGGCGGCGGGCAAAATATGTCGTCTGGCTGATGTTCTCGCTGGGGGCTGGATTGTGGCTGGTGCACGGTGGCTGGCTGACAGAATGGCTAAGCGGCACGCCACGCTCTCCAGAACGGTGGGCGCATGCTATTACGCTCTGGTTGCGGATTCTGGCGATTGTTTCAACCTCACAGTTGTGGATGCAGTACGTCCCCGTGCAACGTTTTATCCGCGCTTTGTTTGCTTCTCGCCTGCCGCCGGGCGTCGCTTATCTGTTTGCCGGGCCGTTATTGGTCGTTGAGCAGTTAAAACGGCAATTGGCGATTATTCATGAAGCGCAGCGCGCCCGCGGCGTGCCGCTGGATGAGGGCTGGTATCAGCGTTTACGTGCGATGCCCGCGTTAATTATTCCGCTAACACACAATGCGCTAAACGATCTTGCTGTCCGTGGTGCGGCGCTGGATATGCGGGCATTTCGAATCAACAATAGGCGCACTACGTTATGGGCACCAGCCGATAGCACCCTACAACGCGTAGCACGTTACACCATGATATTGCTAATGCTGGCTGAATTCGGAGCGTGGATATGGTTACGTTAGAACAGTTTCGCTATTGCCCGACACACTCAACGCATCCTCCGTTCTGTTATGACTTTCACTATGTCAAACCGGGGATGGTCGCCATCTTTGGTGACAACGGCAGTGGCAAAAGTACGCTGGCGCAGCTGATGGCGGGCTGGTATCCGGACTTTCTACCAGAGAGATAACCGGCACGGGGACGCTTCTCGGTACGCCCATTGGGCGTCTCCCGCTTAATGAACAATCCGCCACCATCCAGCTCGTCCAGCAATCGCCCTATTTGCAGCTCTCCGGCTGTACCTTTAGCGTGGAAGAAGAAGTTGCCTTTGGGCCAGAAAATCTGTGTCTTGCTGAAAAAGAGATTATGGCGCGGATTGACGCCGCCCTGGCCCTGACCGAGTGCCAGCCGTTGCGCCATCGTCACCCGGCAACACTCTCCGGTGGAGAGACACAGCGTGTGGTCATCGCCTGCGCCATCGCGATGCAGCCAAAGCTCTTAATTCTTGATGAAGCCTTTAGCCGCCTGACGCCGCAGGCCCGCGAAATGCTGTTGCAGCGCTTACAACACTGGGCGCTTGAACGTGGTTCGCTGATTATTCTTTTTGAACGTCATCACACACCTTTCCTGAACCACTGCCAGCAAGCGTGGCAATTGCAAAACGGAGCGCTCCAGCCACTATGTTAACGTTAAATCAGATATCTTATCGCTGGCCTGGCGCGGCAACGGATTGTCTTTGCGACATTTCTCTGCAACTCAAACAAGGTGAATGGCTGGCGCTGACCGGCGATAATGGCGCGGGAAAATCGACGCTGTTACGAGTAATGGCAGGTCTTCTTACGCCCACAGCCGGTACGGTTATGCTGCAACAACAAGCGATGAAAAACCTGAAAAACCGCCAGCGCGCGGCAAAGATTGGCGTACTGTTTCAGGAAGCGGAAAACCAGCTTTTTCACAGCACCGTTGCTGACGAGATCGCCTTTGGTTTGAAACTGCAAAAATGCCCGGCGGATGAAATCACTCAACGTACCAATGCTGCCCTGCAATGCTGTCAGTTAGCAGACACTGCCAGCGCGCATCCGTTAGATCTGCATAGTGCGCAGCGACGGATGGTCGCCGTCGCCAGCCTGGAAGCACTCTCTCCACCCCTATTGCTACTGGACGAGCCGAGTCGGGATTTTGACGAAAATTGGTTGAGCGTGTTTGAAAGCTGGCTGGAGAAGTGCCGCCAGCGAGGCACGAGCGTCGTAGCAATCAGTCATGACGCCGCATTTACCCGGCGTCATTTCTCTCGTATGGTGCGACTGGAAGATGGTGTAATCAGGAACGTTAATCCATCAGACGATATTCACCCATAGCGGTCATCATTAAGGTCAAATTTGCAGGCAGACTCTCTTCCAGCACCTGGCGAACATTCGGCCCGTCGGTACGGTCATAAAAGGCTTCTGCGTCTGCCAGCGATAACCCTCCCGCCAGCTTGCGCCCCACCAGACGCTCCCGCAACGCAGATGCGGGAGCTTTGATAAAGATCGAGAAATCACAAAATTGCGCAAGCTGGCACCACTTCTCGTCGTCCAACAACAACCAGTTTCCTTCGACGATGACGAGTGGTGCGGTAACGTGCAACACATCTTCAACAGGATCATGCTTTTGTCGATCGTACTGCGGCCACGTACAATCCCCTTCCACAACCCGGCACAGATTTTCCGCCAGTTTCGCAACGTTGAATGTCTCTGGTGCGCCTTTGAAGGGTCGCAATTGATGCACATCCAGCCAGCTATTGTAATGGTGAAAACCATCCATCGGCAGCGTCTGAATAGCGGGCAGTTCCGGGTCTTGTTGCGCGAGATATTCCCAGAAGGTGGTTAGGGTAGATTTACCCGTCCCCGGCGGAGCGCAAAGAAAAACCACCGTACGCCGCTGCGGATTTACTGTCTGTAAGGCCGCCAGCATACGCAGCAATGGTTTATGTACATTTTCAATTTCATCATCAGAGTACTGCGCCTGTACCTTTAGTCCATTCACCGTCAGTTCGATTTTCACGGCGTTAATTCCTTTAAGGTGGTCGTTACTGCCAGCGTCAGCGCCGTTTTGACCATCCCGCTAAAACGCGCCTCTGACCAGACGGCGAAATCGGCGAACTTCATCGCTTTCAACGCGTCATAGAGCGTCGCATTGCGGGTTATGCTATTGACGTTGCTGATAAAATCCCAGGTTATGTCATCGGCAAATCTGGGCGTTTCATCCTGTTCGTTCAGGTAATGCCAAAACTGGGAAAAATGCGTGATATCGGCGTACAGCCATTTATCCATTTTCCCCAGCGCATAAATCAAACGCAGCGCAACATCAATATCGTCAAGCGGGCCGCTTTGGGCGAGTAACGGCTTCACTGCATATTCGACGATCTCTTCATCGTTATCGACAAACAGCGACGGCAGAAACTGGCGTATCCCCTGGAGCAAAATAGAATGCGCAGTTTTCATAAATGAAAATAAATTGTCCTGTGCATTCAGTTGCTCAAGCACATCATCTTCTGTCAGCGTCGCCATTGGTCTTCCGATAGATCACCATCAATGCAGGGAGTCTATTATATTACACGTTTGGTCCGCGCCGCCGATCAGTAATGTCTGCGTCCGCACCCCATTCGCCGTCTGTTGGATACCGTTCACCAACTCGCCGCCCGTCACGCCCGTAGCGCTAAAGAGGATATCGTTCCCCCTCGCCGATAACCACTCGCCCACGAAAAGCAACGTCGTTTAATGCCTGGCGCATCGCGGTGACCGCAAGGCCATCAATTTTATTTTTGTCGCCACAGCCGGTTTGCGGCCAGGCAGCCAACGCTGCCTGTTCCGTAACGCGAAATAATGGCCACGCCAGGGACATCATTGCGCGGCCTCCCCAATATCAACGCCAAATTGTGCCAGCAGATATTTCTCGGCCTGTTCATTCCAGATGCCGTGCGTTTTCTCAACCAGCCGCGCCAGCTCTTTAAACAGCGGATCGGTTTTGCCTTTTTCGGCAAAATCGGCAATGGCGGTCAGCGGCATGGTCACGCCGTTATAAATGAGTTTTTTACCGCCAGGGATATCCGGCAGATTGAGCACGGTTTCTGGCACCGCATCCAGGCCACCGATATGGGTCACCATAAACGACGGCTGTAACTGCCCCGTGGCGCTAAGGGCAATCGCCTCTTTCATGTCGTCCGTGGAACCGCCGGACGTGCCGACAACGTGCGTACTGTTGTAATGGACGTTGTAGAAATTAAACGGCACTTTGAAGTTTTTATCCGTCGGACCGGCAAAGAAGTTCAGGCAGCCATCTTCAGCCAGTAATTCATCCGCCATCTCGACGACTGAAGGCACCGCTGCATAGACAAATACGTCATCAAATCCGGCATCATCCGTCAGCGCCCGCAGCGTCTGGACCGGATCGCTCATCCCTTTGGTATTCATATACACCAGCTCAATGCCTTTACTGGCCGCCAGTTCCACCGGCAGCAGCTTTTGTACCTGCGTCAGGCGTTTGTCGTCGATATCGACTACCACCACCCGCGCCGGTTGTATGCCGCCGTTAATGGCGTAATCAATAGCGCCAATTCCCATCGGGCCTGCACACGCCAGTAGCGCAATATTGCCACCAGGTTTGACGCCCATGCGATGCTCATAAACATATTGCGTGGTGTGATAATTGGCATGATAAGCGCCAATAATGCAGCACATCGGTTCCGCCAGCGAGGCCGCAGCAAAATAAGAGCCGTGATACGGTAATACGCAGCCCAGGTTAATGGCGATTTCGGGAATAATCATATAGGTGGCGTTACCGCCAAAATATTCGTAGCTGTAGCCCGCTGAATATCCGCCTGGTAACCCCATCGCCGGTTGCAATACAAAACGCTGGCCTTTTTTATATTTGCCAGTGAGATTTTTACCCACTTCGACAATAACCCCGGCACATTCATGCCCGGTAATGACCGGATGATTTTCTAAATCGTCGGGGACGCGTTTATGTTCACTACCGAGTAACGCCGCTTTCCAGGTGGATAAACAAACGCTGTCAGAAATTACATTCACTAACAGTTCATTATCGGTAATTTCTGGCAGCTCAAATTCGCGCAGACGGACATCCCGCTTGCCATAAATAGCAGCAACTTTGGTTTTCATTTTTACCTCTGTAATCAGTGTTTATGTTCAGCGGTTAATTGATTAAATAAAGTGTCGAGTTTTGGATCGCCAATATAGTTATTAATCAATATCAGTGGTTTATCCGTCACACGTTTCACGCGCCCTTCCAGACTGGCGTGAGTAACGACGATATCCGCATCCGCAGGCACGTTTTCTATGGCGTAATGTTTTACTTCTATTGCCAGCCCCGCTTTTTCCAGGCGTTTACGGAAGGTGGTTGCGCCCATCGCACTGGAGCCCATCCCTGCATCGCAAACAAAGGCAATACGCTTAACACGGCTTAACGAGAATGCACCTTCTTGTTTCATCGCCTTAACCGCATTGGCTGACTGAGCAAACTCATCTTCGCTCTTCGTTTCCACCGTTTTTTCCATCTTCAGTATCAGCGAAGTAATAGCAAAGGACACCAGGGTACCTACCGTAACACCGGCAATTGTCGCCAGGAACGAGCCTTTCGGCGTCAGTGCCAGGTAAGCAAAGATAGACCCCGGACTTGGGCCAGCCACCAGACCACCGTCCAGTAAGTTAAACATCCAGGTGCCAGACATACCGCCCGCAATCATGGCAATAATGGTCAGCGGCTTCATCAGCACATACGGGAAATACAGTTCGTGGATCCCACCGAGGAAGTGAATAATCATCGCCCCGGGCGCAGAACGTTTACTCATCCCTTTACCAAACAAGGTAAACGCCAGCAGCAGCCCCAGACCAGGACCTGGATTGGAGGCCACCATGAAGAAGATGGATTTACCGTTAACCGAAGCCTGTTGCATTCCCAGCGGATAATAGACGCCCTGATCGATCGCATTATTAAGGAAAAGCACTTTCGCCGGTTCATTGATGACTGACAGCAAAGGTAGATAACCCGCATGTACCAGCGCCTCAATACACTCTTTGACGAAAGTATTAGCAATTAACACCGCCGGGCCGATAACTTCAAAACCCAGCAGACAAAGGAGCATCCCCGCGATACCTAATGAGAAGTTATTGATAACCATCTCAAAACCAGCAGGTATGCGTTTTTCCAGCGACTTGTCGATATATTTAATCACCAGACCACCGAGCGGCCCCATAATCATCGAGCCAAGGAACATCGGGATCTCTGCGCCGACGATCACACCAATAGTACCAATTCCGCCCATGACCGCGCCGCGTTTACCGCCGACCAGATGACCACCGGTAGAACCAATCATCACGGGCAATAAATAGGTAATCATCGGACCAACAATTTTGGCGAAATGTTCATTCGGCAGCCAACCGGTGGGAATAAATAATGCCGTTATAAATCCCCAGGCAATAAAAGCACCGATATTGGGGATGACCATTGCAGTCAAAAATCCCCCAAAAGCCTGGACCTTTGCACGAGCAGACTTGTTTTCCATAATATTATCCTGTAGAGGAGAGAGTCATTATCCGCGGCTGATAATGTCCGCTAATTGTTTTTCTGATGATGCGGTTAAGAGTTGTTCGAGTATTTCTTCTTCGCACAGTAATTCACTTAACGCCTGAATAGCACCAATGTGCGAATCGGCATCGGCAGCAGAAAGTCCGATGAGTAATTTAATCGGTTCGTCATTCCCCGGAAAATAAACGCCTTGTTTAAGTAACGTCAAAGACATCCCGGTTTTAAGCGCTCCACATTCCGGTCGCGCATGAGGCATTGCCACGCCTGGTGCGAGAATATAATAAGGACCATTGCTGATGGTGGAATCTTTAATAGCCTGAATGTAATTCTCGCTGATATAGTTTTTTGCTAACAGTGATGCCATCGAGAAATTGATAGCTTCCTGCCAGTCTTTTGTTGAATGTATAACTGAGATTGATAATTCTGGAAAATAATCAATAAGCCGCATAAATTATCCTTATTTATTTTTAGGGTACCGTCCGGCGGTAAAAATAAAATACGCGTACAAATTAACGAAAGCAATTGGACACATGAAAGGAGAAACTCCACGAGCAAAAATAACAAAATATTAAATAACAACAACATGAAATAAGCTTTTAAAAAGTCAATTATAAATCTGTTAAGTAAACTACAAAATCAACAAATTATTCATCACTATATTTGTGATACACATCTCTATTTTCTTATTGAATGTTCGAAAACATACTTATTACGTTTATTATTTTTTCGCTCATCCCCTTTATAAATTCTGAATTATCGGCTGTTGTCTGTTTTCTCATCACCCCATGTGACATATTCCTATACTTTACTCAAGGAAGATTCATATGAAAGCACCTGTTTCATTAACCTCATTTCGCCCACAAAAATCTCTTGCTATCGCCATTGGCGTGCTTGCCGTGGTTGTGCTGCCATTTCTCTCGTATTACACCGTTAATGAAGGTGAACGCGGCATTTTGCTGCGCTACGGAAAAATCGTAAAAGTTGCCGAGCCGGGGCTGGGTTTTAAGATCCCTTTTATGGAAAGCGCAGAGAAAATTTCCACGCGTAATCAGGCTGTGGTCTATCAGGGATTACAGGCCTACAGCCGCGACCAGCAACCGGCACAAATGACAGTATCAGTCAGCTTCCACATTAAACCTTCAGAAGCAGGCGCGGTTTATACCACCTACAACACCATTGAAGCATTAAAAGATCGTCTGATTGTCCGTCAGTTGCCAACTCAACTGGAGAACGTTTTCGGACAATATACCGCCATCAGCGCCGTACAGGATCGTACAAAACTGGTTCAGGATCTGCAAAATGCCATGCGCAAAGCCGTTGTTGGGCCAGTGGTAATTGACGGGGTCCAGATTGAAAATATTGATTTTTCTGACGCTTATGAAAAGTCGATTGAAGACCGAATGAAAGCAGAAGTCGCCATTGCCACGCGTAAGCAAAATCTGGAAACGGAGAAAATCCAGGCGCAAATAGCGGTAACTCAGGCCCAGGCGGAAGCAGACAGTAAACTAGCGGCAGCCAAAGCAGAAGCGGAAACTATTCGCGTAAGAGGCGCGGCAGAGGCTGAAACTATTCGTTTAAAAAGTGCGGCTGAAGCAGAAGCTATCCGCCTGCGCGGTGAAGCTCTGCGGGAGAATCCCGGACTTGTTGCCCTCACCACTGCTGAGCGTTGGGACGGTAAACTGCCCGATACCATGATCCCCGGCAGCACAGTTCCGTTTATCTCTACTAAGTAAAAAAGGGCCGCTTTCGCGGCCCTTGAGACTGATAGCAAAGACAAAACTGCCTGATGCGCTACGCTTATCAGGCCTACATACTTCCTGCAATATGTTGAATTTGCAAAATCTTGTAGGACGGATAAGGCGTTCACGCCGCATCCGGCATAAACAACGCGCACTTTGCCAACAATCTGAAGGGCCGCATTTGCGGCCCTTCTCACAAAGCATCTTACCGATTACAGCAGCGCTTTTGCTTTCGCAACAACGTTGTCAACGGTGAAGCCGAACTCTTCAAACAGCTGCTCTGCCGGAGCAGATTCACCGAAGGTGGTCATGCCGACGATAGCACCGTTCAGGCCAACATACTTGTACCAGTAGTCAGCAATGCCAGCTTCCACCGCAACACGAGCGGTAACCGCTTTCGGCAGTACGGATTCACGGTAAGCCGCGTCCTGCTTGTCGAATGCGTCGGTAGACGGCATGGAAACCACGCGCGCTTTCACGCCTTCGGCAGTCAGTTTTTCGTAGGCGGCAACAGCCAGTTCAACTTCAGAACCGGTCGCGATGAAGATCAGTTCCGGCTGACCAGCACAGTCTTTCAGCACATAACCACCGCGCGCGATGTTTGCCAGCTGCTCTTCAGTACGTTCCTGCTGCGCCAGGTTCTGACGGGAGAGGATAAGCGCAGTCGGGCCGTCCTGACGCTCAACGCCGTATTTCCACGCTACTGCGGATTCAACCTGGTCACACGGACGCCATGTAGACATGTTCGGGGTCACGCGCAGAGAAGCGATCTGTTCTACCGGCTGGTGAGTCGGGCCATCTTCGCCCAGACCGATGGAGTCGTGGGTGTAAACCATCACCTGACGCTGTTTCATCAGCGCAGCCATACGTACGGCATTACGTGCGTATTCCACGAACATCAGGAAGGTTGAGGTATACGGCAGGAAACCACCATGCAGGGAGATACCGTTGGCAATCGCGGTCATACCGAACTCGCGAACACCGTAGTGGATGTAGTTACCTGCAGCATCTTCGTTGATTGCTTTAGAACCAGACCACAGGGTCAGGTTAGACGGAGCAAGGTCAGCGGAGCCGCCGAGGAATTCCGGCAACAGCGGACCGAACGCTTCGATAGCATTCTGAGACGCTTTACGGCTGGCGATTTTCGCCGGATTAGCCTGAAGTTTAGCAATGAACTCTTTCGCTTTGGCGTCGAAGTCAGACGGCATTTCGCCTTTCATACGGCGGGTAAATTCAGCGGCTTCCTGCGGATAAGCTTTCGCGTAAGCAGCGAATTTCTCGTTCCATGCGGACTCTTTCGCCTGGCCTGCTTCTTTCGCATCCCACTGAGCATAGATTTCAGACGGGATTTCGAACGGCGCGTATTTCCAGCCCAGCTGTTCGCGGGTCAGGGCAATTTCAGCGTCGCCCAGCGGCGCACCGTGGGAGTCGTGGGTACCGGCTTTGTTCGGGGAACCGAAACCGATGATGGTTTTGCACATCAGCAGGGACGGTTTGTCAGTCACTGCGCGCGCTTCTTCTACTGCGCGTTTGATGGATGCCGCGTCATGACCGTCGATATCGCGAATAACGTGCCAGCCGTAAGCTTCGAAACGCATTGCGGTGTCGTCGGTAAACCAGCCTTCAACGTGACCATCGATAGAAATACCGTTGTCATCGTAGAACGCAATCAGTTTACCCAGCTTCAGCGTACCCGCCAGAGAGCAAACTTCGTGGGAGATGCCTTCCATCATGCAGCCGTCGCCCATGAAGGCGTAGGTGTAGTGGTCGACGATGTCGTGGCCCGGACGGTTAAACTGCGCCGCCAGCGTTTTTTCTGCAATCGCCATACCGACTGCGTTGGCAATACCCTGACCCAGCGGACCGGTGGTGGTTTCTACACCTGCGGTGTAACCCACTTCCGGGTGACCCGGAGTTTTAGAGTGCAGCTGACGGAAGTTTTTCAGTTCTTCCATCGGCAGATCGTAACCGGTGAGGTGCAGCAGGCTGTAGATCAGCATGGAGCCGTGGCCGTTGGACAGCACGAAGCGGTCACGGTCAGCCCAGGACGGATTCTGCGGGTTGTGTTTCAGGAAATCACGCCACAGGACTTCGGCAATGTCAGCCATACCCATCGGGGCGCCCGGGTGACCGGATTTGGCTTTCTGTACTGCGTCCATGCTCAGCGCACGAATAGCATTGGCAAGCTCTTTACGTGAGGACATTTTGACTCCAGATCGGATGATGAAGGGCACGCCCTTAACGACTTGACGACAGCGCGTTTTGGGCTACGCCGGAAAATTTGCCAACAATTTACCGCAAGCCGCGCGTCATGTACATGGAACATCCTTTTGCCGCTTCAGAAATCTCTGGATCATGCTCGCATGTTGCGCAATCCACTCGCCCGTCCGCTGCGCTTTTCCTTATACTGAGACTGAGCGTCGATTCACCTGCAAACGGCGCATTTTTAGAATAATCCTGACCTTGTGCGGAAGAGAAAACATGAAAATTCGCGCCTTATTGGTAGCAATGAGCGTGGCTACGGTGCTGACCGGTTGCCAGAATATGGACTCCAGTGGACTGCTCTCATCAGGAGCGGAAGCTTTTCAGGCTTACAGTTTGAGTGATGCGCAGGTGAAAAAACTGAGCGATCAGGCATGCCAGGAGATGGACAGCAAAGCGACGATTGCGCCAGCCAATAGCGAATACGCTAAACGTCTGACGACAATTTCTCGCGCGTTAGGCGATAACATCAACGGTCAGCCGGTGAATTACAAAGTGTATATGGCGAAGGATGTGAACGCCTTTGCAATGGCTAACGGCTGTATCCGCGTCTATAGCGGGCTGATGGATATGATGACGGATAACGAAGTCGAAGCGGTGCTCGGTCACGAAATGGGGCACGTGGCATTAGGCCATGTGAAGAAAGGAATGCAGGTAGCACTTGGTACAAATGCCGTGCGAGTAGCTGCGGCCTCTGCGGGCGGGATTGTCGGCAGTTTATCTCAATCACAACTCGGTGATCTGGGCGAGAAATTAGTTAATTCGCAATTCTCCCAGCGCCAGGAAGCAGAAGCCGATGATTATTCTTACGATCTTCTGCGCCAACGCGGCATCAGCCCGGCAGGTCTTGCCACCAGTTTTGAAAAACTGGCGAAGCTGGAAGAAGGCCGTCAAAGCTCAATGTTTGACGACCATCCAGCATCCGCCGAACGCGCCCAGCATATTCGCGATCGTATGAGCGCGGATGGAGTTAAGTAAGCATTTTATTACGCCGGATTTGACGCATAACGCATCTTATCTGGCGCTTACTCGCCCTTTTTCGCCGCCTGGATATACAGCATCTCCAGCGCCAGCGTCGCCGCAGCCAGAGCGGTGATTTCCGACTGATCGTATGCCGGAGCCACCTCCACTACGTCCATCCCAACGATGTTGAGATCTTTCAGGCCGCGTACTAGTTTAATGGCGCGATCGGAGGTCAGGCCGCCAATTACCGGCGTACCGGTGCCTGGTGCAAAAGCAGGATCCAGGCAGTCGATATCAAAGGTCAGGTAAACCGGCATATCACCCACAATCTGTTTCACCTGGGCGATAATGTCATCCACGCTGCGCTCGTTCACCTGGCAGGCGTCCAGCACGGTAAAGCCGTTGTCTTTATCAAACTCGGTACGAATACCAATCTGCACGGAATGATTCGGGTCGATCAGACCTTCTTTCGGCGCGGTATAGAACATGGTGCCGTGGTCAAATTCACAACCGTTAGCGTAGGTATCGGTGTGGGCATCAAAGTGTACCAACGCCATTTTGCCGAAATGCTTCGCATGAGCGCGCAGCAGCGGCAGCGTAACAAAGTGGTCACCACCGAAGGAGAGCATACGCTTACCGGCAGCCAGCAGCTTCTCGGCGTGCGCCTGCAGCTTCTCGCTCATCTCACGGGCATCGCCGAAGGCATATACCAGATCACCGCAGTCCACGACGTTCAGGCGCTCACGCATGTCGAAATTCCACGGGAAGCGGTTGTGTTCCCAGGCCAGATTCGTCGAAACCTGACGGATAGCTGCCGGACCGTGGCGCCCCCCCGCACGGCCAGAAGTGGCCATATCGAACGGCACGCCAGTAATCACCCAGTCAGCATCGCTGTCATACGGCTGGAAGTTCATCGGCAGGCGTAAAAAACCAAAGGCGTTGGAAACCAGTGAGTTATCGTATTGATGACCTAAGGTGCTCATGGATGGACTCCTATTACAAAGTCGATATAAAAAACCCCTCCGCGTCGTTAGGCCCGACGAGGAAGGGTTGGATTTGCGAAACACAAGTTTGTGCTAATTATCGCCCTAAATGGGCAAGGCATCAAGCAAGGTTACTATTTCCGACACGGTGGCGGCGCATAGCCATTGTTATCTGCCGGAAACGCTTGTCCAGAGCACGGCGGCAGCGCGTTTTGCGCCGGGCCTTGTAATTCAAAGGCGGCAAAGCCGATTACACCGGTATTACGCACATCGCCTTGCGCCGAATTGGCTGCGTAGGAATCAGCAACGTTGGCGAACTGAAAAGCCGCTTCGGTATGTTTATCTTTGCGGAATCCTTTAATCGCTAACGAATCTCCGGCATTCACAATATAACCGTTGTTATTCAGCGAACCTTGTTTACCATTCAGAACATCCAGGCCATCAACCGTAGCAACGATCTCGTAGTTGGTGTTACGACTGTAATTACGGACATATAATTGATAATTCATTCCGACTCTGGCATGGACAATATAGCGTGGTTCATTATTGGATGAATCATAAACCCGCGTAATTGGTAGAGATTTAAAATTACCATCGCGAATAGCATATTCCAGTTCGTTAATACGAATGCTATAAACGCGGTCGTAGCCGGAAGGAACATTAGTCGAATAACTAATAACGATCATCTCTGCCGGATCGCGCCAGGCTCGTTCAGCAGATACGCCCTGAACCGTTGAGTGCACATCCCCACCCCAGGCGGTGCCGACATTACCCGATGCACTGCTATTATACTGCGCATTACTGGAACAACCGGCCAGCAGCACGGCTAATGCTATCAACGCGTTACGTACTTTCCATTTTTTCATAACCGTTCCCTCTGCATTTAATTAATGCAGCGATTGTAGGGAGATTATTTAATAAGAAAAGCAGCTAAATTATTTTTAAGAATATATAAAAAAAAAGCGGGCCGATTTACGTAAATAAATCGCCCCGCCAGCGGAATAATCTTAATTATTCATCTTCAAGATAGGTATAACCGTACAAACCTGCCTCGAACTCTTCAAGGAACTGTTGTTGCAGTTCAGCATCAAGATCGGTTTTCTTCACCTGATCGCGGAACTGGGTTAACAGCGTTTTCGGATCGAGCTGCACATATTGCAGCATGTCCGCCACGGTATCGCCTTCGTCAGACAGTTCTACCTCTACGCTACCATCAGGGAAGACGAACACGTCAACCGCTTCGGTATCACCGAACAGGTTGTGCATGTTGCCGAGGATCTCCTGATATGCGCCGACCATAAAGAAACCGAGCATCGGCGGATTCTCCGGATCGTACTCCGGCATAGGCATTGTCGTGGCAATACCGTCACCATCAATATAGTGGTCGATAGCACCGTCTGAGTCACAGGTAATATCCAGCAGCACAGCGCGGCGTTCCGGCACTTGATCCAGCCCTTCCAGCGGCAGAACCGGGAACAACTGGTCGATCCCCCACGCATCCGGCATCGACTGGAACAGCGAGAAGTTGACGTACATTTTGTCCGCCATACGTTCCTGCAGCTCGTCGATAATCGGACGATGAGCACGGTTTTGCGGATCCAGCTGCTTTTGCACTTCATGGCACATGCTCAAATAAAGCTGCTCAGCCCATGCGCGTTCTTGCAGGCTAAAGGTGCCGGAAGAGTAGCCGATATGAATGTCGTGCAGATCCATCTGGCTGTCGTGTAACCATTCACGCAGAGAACGGCTAGTTCCCGGTTCGTGCATTTCCTGCCAGGTTTCCCACATGCTTTGCAGGGCGCGCGGTGCATCTTCTGCAGGCGCGGTCGGCACCGTGTATTCGTTACGTTCCACGCCGATGATATTCGACACCAGCACGGTGTGATGCGCAGTCACCGCACGACCCGATTCGGTGATTACCGTCGGATGTGGCAGACCATTTTCTTCACACGCATCACCAATCGCCCAGATGATGTTGTTGGCGTATTCATTGAGGCCGTAGTTTACGGAGCAGTCAGACTGAGAACGGGTGCCTTCATAGTCCACGCCCAGACCGCCGCCGACGTCGAAGCACTGAATATTGACGCCCAGCTTGTGCAGTTCCACATAGAAACGCGCGGATTCACGAACGCCTGTCGCGATATCGCGAATATTCGCCATCTGCGAACCGAGGTGGAAGTGCAGCAGTTGCAGGCTGTCGAGACGCCCGGCTTCACGCAGCGTTTCAACCAGTTGCAGTACTTGAGTCGCCGCCAGGCCAAACTTCGATTTTTCCCCGCCGGAGGACTGCCATTTACCCGAGCCCTGCGAAGCCAGACGTGCACGCACGCCCAGACGAGGAACGACATTCAGACGTTCTGCTTCATCCAGCACAATGGCAATTTCTGACATCTTCTCAATGACCAGATAGACCTTGTGGCCCATCTTCTCGCCAATTAATGCCAGGCGGATATATTCGCGGTCCTTATAACCGTTGCAGACGATGACGCTACGGGTCATGCCAGCATGTGCCAGCACCGCCATCAACTCAGCTTTGGAACCGGCTTCCAGGCCCAGCGGTTCGCCCGAATGAATTAGGGACTCAATCACGCGGCGGTGCTGGTTAACTTTGATCGGATAAACGAGGAAGTAATCGCCGTTATAGCCGTAGGATTCCCGCGCTCGTTTGAACGCGGCGTTAATGGAACGCAAACGGTGCTGCAGGATCTGTGGGAAACAGAACAGTGCAGGCAGACGCTGACCCTGTGCTTCGCGAGTTTTCACTAACTGCGCGAGATCGACGCGAGCTTCCGGGACGTCCGGGTCCGGGCACACGCTGATGTGGCCCAGCTCGTTAACGTCATAGTAGTTATTGCCCCACCAGGCAATATTGTAAGTACGCAGCATCTTGCTGGCTTCCTGGGAGCTCATTGCAACCTCCTGCATGGAGCGTAGTACACCGTGTTCGCCCGCTGACGAAGGCAAACCCATAGACATGTCGTCAGACATAGCGAACCTCAAATTATTTTATTAAGTGTAAAACAGTTAACGACTATCGCAGCCTGGAACTGCGATAACAACCCATAAGCACATGGATTTTCCAGCAGTGAATGCTGACGCTCCAACTGCGCAACCGGTTTCTTTTTCATAACATTATTAAGCACATAACCGAACGTAAGTGTGACAGTTCGGCGAAACCACGAGAAAACTCTTGTTTTTACAAGAGCGCCCTTGTTCAGTCCTCAGTAGCTGTAACCAGCTCTTGAATCCTGAGAAGCGCCGAGATGGGTATAACATCGGCAGGTATGCAAAGCAGAGATGCAGAGTGCGGGGAACGAATCTTCACCAGAACGGTGAGACAGGTTAAGCAGCAGACAACGGTTCATTATTTCGTATCACCTCCACGGCCGCCTGTTAAGACGAACCCACAAGCCAAAACTCTGTTTTCAACCCGGCTGGAAGTGGCAACACGAAAGAAACGTCGTGTGCTTTTTATTTAAGCCGCGCGCCGCGTTTTATACCCCACAATGGCAGAAAATTGCAAAAGATAAATACGCAGAATGCCAGCATTGTCAGGAAAAATTTCCAGCCACGTTTTTAACAGAATGAGACACGATTCAAAAAAAAGTGGAAATTGGGTGAAGAACTGACCTAAAATAGCCATCCAGATGTTAATCCATCCATACCGATTAACACTCAGACTGCCAGTGTTTTTAACCTGCAGAGTCGTGGTAGGATCCGCTACCACAGAAAATCCACACAACAGTTTGAGCTAACCAAATTCTCTTTAGGTGATATTAAATATGGCAAAACACCTTTTTACGTCCGAGTCCGTCTCTGAAGGGCATCCTGACAAAATTGCTGACCAAATCTCTGATGCCGTTTTAGACGCGATCCTCGAACAGGATCCGAAAGCACGCGTTGCTTGCGAAACCTACGTAAAAACCGGCATGGTTTTAGTTGGCGGCGAAATCACCACCAGCGCCTGGGTAGACATCGAAGAGATCACCCGTAACACCGTTCGCGAAATTGGCTATGTACATTCCGACATGGGCTTTGACGCTAACTCCTGTGCGGTTCTGAGCGCCATCGGTAAACAGTCTCCTGACATCAACCAGGGCGTTGACCGTGCCGATCCGCTGGAACAGGGCGCGGGCGACCAGGGTCTGATGTTTGGCTACGCAACTAATGAAACCGACGTGCTGATGCCAGCACCTATCACTTATGCACACCGTCTGGTACAGCGTCAGGCTGAAGTGCGTAAAAACGGCACTCTGCCGTGGCTGCGCCCGGACGCGAAAAGCCAGGTGACTTTCCAGTATGACGACGGCAAAATCGTTGGCATTGATGCTGTCGTGCTTTCCACTCAGCACTCTGAAGAGATCGACCAGAAATCGCTGCAAGAAGCGGTAATGGAAGAGATCATCAAGCCGATTCTGCCCGCTGAATGGCTGACTTCTGCCACCAAATTCTTCATCAACCCGACCGGTCGTTTCGTTATCGGTGGCCCGATGGGTGACTGCGGTCTGACTGGTCGTAAAATCATCGTTGATACCTACGGCGGCATGGCGCGTCATGGTGGCGGTGCGTTCTCCGGTAAAGATCCATCAAAAGTGGACCGTTCCGCAGCCTACGCAGCACGTTATGTCGCGAAAAACATTGTTGCTGCTGGCCTGGCCGATCGTTGTGAAATTCAGGTTTCCTACGCAATCGGCGTGGCTGAACCGACTTCCATCATGGTAGAAACTTTCGGTACTGAGAAAGTGCCTTCTGAACAACTGACTCTGCTGGTACGTGAATTCTTCGACCTGCGCCCATACGGTCTGATTCAGATGCTGGATCTGCTGCACCCGATCTACAAAGAAACCGCAGCATACGGTCACTTTGGTCGTGAACATTTCCCGTGGGAAAAAACCGACAAAGCGCAGCTGCTGCGTGATGCTGCCGGTCTGAAGTAATCTTTCTTCACCTGCTTTCAAAGGCCAGCCTCGCGCTGGCCTTTTTCTTTTACCTCACCGCAGTGGACAGGCGTTCACGCCGCATCCGGCAAAAAACCGCCCGCACAATAACATCATTCTTCCTCAACACGTTTTACCGCAAATTATCATCACTACTGAAATCGATTACACCAACCACACCAGCCAAATATTTGTAATATTTTCATATTATTATTCAGCTTTCACAGTTGTTACATTTCTTTTCAGTAAAGTCTTAATTGCAGATAACAACCTTTAATCTATGATGATATAACTCAATTATTTTCATGCACTTAAATCATAACTAAGATAAATATTAGTGTAAGCGATTACACTGATGTGATTTGCTTCACATCTTTTTACGTCGTACTCACCTATCTTAATTCACAATAAAAAATAACCATATTGGAGGGCATCATGCCTGACGCTAAAAAACAGGGGCGGTCAAACAAGGCAATGACGTTTTTCGTCTGCTTCCTTGCCGCTCTGGCGGGATTACTCTTTGGCCTGGATATCGGTGTAATTGCTGGCGCACTGCCGTTTATTGCAGATGAATTCCAGATTACTTCGCACACGCAAGAATGGGTCGTAAGCTCCATGATGTTCGGTGCGGCAGTCGGTGCGGTGGGCAGCGGCTGGCTCTCCTTTAAACTCGGGCGCAAAAAGAGCCTGATGATCGGCGCAATCCTGTTTGTTGCCGGTTCACTGTTCTCTGCGGCTGCGCCAAACGTTGAAGTACTGATTCTTTCCCGCGTTCTGCTGGGGCTGGCGGTGGGTGTGGCCTCTTATACCGCACCACTGTACCTGTCAGAAATTGCGCCGGAAAAAATTCGCGGCAGTATGATCTCGATGTATCAGTTGATGATCACTATCGGGATCCTCGGCGCTTATCTTTCTGATACCGCCTTCAGCTACACCGGTGCATGGCGCTGGATGCTGGGTGTGATTATCATCCCGGCAATTTTGCTGCTGATTGGTGTCTTCTTCCTGCCAGACAGCCCACGTTGGTTTGCCGCCAAACGCCGTTTTGTTGATGCCGAACGCGTGCTGCTACGCCTGCGTGACACCAGCGCGGAAGCGAAACGCGAACTGGATGAAATCCGTGAAAGTTTGCAGGTTAAACAGAGTGGCTGGGCGCTGTTTAAAGAGAATAGCAACTTCCGCCGCGCGGTGTTCCTTGGCGTACTATTGCAGGTAATGCAGCAATTCACCGGGATGAACGTCATCATGTATTACGCGCCGAAAATCTTCGAACTGGCGGGTTATACCAACACCACCGAGCAAATGTGGGGGACAGTGATTGTCGGCCTGACCAACGTACTTGCCACCTTTATCGCAATCGGCCTTGTTGACCGCTGGGGACGTAAACCAACGCTAACGCTGGGCTTCCTGGTGATGGCTGCTGGTATGGGCGTACTCGGTACAATGATGCATATCGGTATCCACTCTCCGTCGGCGCAGTATTTCGCCATCGCCATGCTGCTGATGTTTATTGTCGGTTTTGCCATGAGTGCCGGTCCGCTGATTTGGGTACTGTGCTCCGAAATTCAGCCGCTGAAAGGCCGCGATTTTGGCATCACCTGCTCCACTGCCACCAACTGGATTGCCAACATGATCGTTGGCGCAACGTTCCTGACCATGCTCAACACGCTGGGTAACGCCAACACCTTCTGGGTGTATGCTGCTCTGAACGTACTGTTTATCCTGCTGACATTGTGGCTGGTACCGGAAACCAAACACGTTTCGCTGGAACATATTGAACGTAATCTGATGAAAGGTCGTAAACTGCGCGAAATCGGCGCTCACGATTAATCTCCTCAGGCTTCCTCCCGTCATGGAGGAAGCCACCTCTTGCAGTCATCTTTTCTTCGCTCTATCCTCTGCCGCTATGAAAACATCCCGTCTCCCTATCGCCATCCAACAGGCCGTTATGCGTCGCCTGCGGGAAAAACTCGCCCAGGCGAACCTGAAGCTAGGGCGTAACTACCCGGAGCCAAAACTCTCTTACACCCAGCGCGGAACCTCTGCCGGAACAGCCTGGCTGGAAAGCTATGAAATTCGCCTCAATCCCGTTTTGCTGTTGGAAAACAGTGAAGCCTTTATTGAAGAAGTGGTGCCGCACGAACTGGCACATTTGCTGGTATGGAAACATTTCGGCCGCGTAGCGCCACATGGCAAAGAGTGGAAGTGGATGATGGAAAGCGTGCTGGGCGTTCCCGCCCGCCGTACGCATCAGTTCGAACTGCAATCCGTGCGCCGCAACACCTTCCCCTACCGCTGCAAGTGCCAGGAGCATCAGCTTACCGTACGCCGTCATAATCGCGTAGTTCGTGGCGAAGCCGTCTATCGCTGTGTTCACTGCGGCGAACAGCTGGTTGCGAAATAACCACCTGAACTATCAGGAACTTTCCTGATCTGGCTGATTGCATACCAAAACAACTTTCGCTACGTTGCTGGCTCGTTTTAACACGGAGTAAGTGATGTACCGTTATTTGTCTATTGCTGCGGTGGTACTGAGCGCAGCATTTTCCGGCCCGGCATTGGCCGAAGGTATCAATAGTTTTTCTCAGGCGAAAGCCGCGGCGGTAAAAGTCCACGCTGACGCGCCCGGTACGTTTTATTGCGGATGTAAAATTAACTGGCAGGGCAAAAAAGGCGTTGTTGATCTGCAATCGTGCGGCTATCAGGTGCGAAAAAATGAAAACCGTGCCAGCCGCGTAGAGTGGGAACACGTCGTTCCTGCCTGGCAATTCGGTCACCAGCGCCAGTGCTGGCAGGACGGTGGACGTAAAAATTGCGCCAAAGATCCGGTCTATCGCAAGATGGAAAGCGATATGCATAACCTGCAGCCGTCAGTCGGTGAGGTGAATGGCGATCGCGGCAACTTTATGTACAGCCAGTGGAATGGCGGTGAAGGCCAGTACGGTCAATGCGCCATGAAGGTCGATTTCAAAGAAAAAGTTGCCGAACCACCAGCGCGTGCACGCGGTGCCATTGCGCGCACCTACTTCTATATGCGTGACCAATACAACCTGACACTCTCTCGCCAGCAAACGCAACTGTTCAACGCATGGGACAAGATGTATCCAGTTACCGACTGGGAGTGCGAGCGTGATGAACGCATCGCGAAGGTGCAGGGCAATCATAACCCGTATGTGCAACGCGCTTGCCAGGCGCGAAAGAGCTAACCTACACTAGCGGGATTCTTTTTGTTAACCCCTACCCCACGCGTACAACCGCGTGGGGAGACGACGCGGATTTTTAACTATGCGTATCCCCCGCATTTATCATCCTGAACCACTGACCAGCCATTCTCACATCGCGCTTTGCGAAGATGCCGCCAACCATATCGGGCGCGTACTGCGTATGGGGCCGGGACAGGCGCTGCAATTGTTTGACGGCAGCAACCAGGTCTTTGACGCCGAAATTACCAGCGCCAGCAAAAAAAGCGTGGAAGTGAAGGTGCTGGAAGGCCAGATCGACGATCGCGAATCTCCGCTGCATATTCACCTCGGTCAGGTGATGTCGCGTGGTGAAAAAATGGAATTTACTATCCAGAAATCGATCGAACTCGGTGTAAGCCTCATTACGCCACTTTTTTCTGAGCGCTGCGGCGTTAAACTGGATAGTGAACGTCTGAACAAGAAGCTCCAGCAGTGGCAGAAGATTGCAATTGCTGCCTGTGAGCAGTGTGGCCGTAACCGGGTGCCGGAAATCCGTCCAGCGATGGATCTGGAAGCCTGGTGTGCAGAGCAGGATGAAGGACTGAAACTGAATCTTCACCCGCGCGCCAGTAACAGCATCAATACGTTGCCGTTACCGGTCGAACGCGTCCGCCTGCTGATTGGCCCGGAAGGCGGTTTATCGGCAGATGAAATTGCCATGACTGCCCGCTATCAATTTACTGATATCCTGTTGGGACCTCGCGTTTTGCGTACTGAGACAACTGCGCTCACCGCCATTACCGCGCTACAAGTGCGTTTTGGCGATTTGGGCTAACGGAGAAGAATAATGATCAAGCTCGGCATCGTGATGGACCCCATCGCAAACATCAACATCAAGAAAGATTCCAGTTTCGCTATGTTGCTGGAAGCACAGCGTCGTGGTTACGAACTTCACTATATGGAGATGGCCGATCTCTATTTGATCAATGGTGAGGCTCGCGCTCGTACCCGTACTTTGAGCGTCGAACAGAACTACGATAAATGGTACGAGTTCACGGGTGAGCAGGATCTGCCGCTGGCCGATCTCGATGTGATCCTGATGCGTAAAGACCCGCCGTTTGATACCGAGTTTATCTACGCGACCTATATTCTGGAACGTGCCGAAGAGAAAGGGACGCTGATCGTTAACAAGCCGCAGAGCCTGCGCGATTGTAACGAAAAACTGTTCACTGCCTGGTTCTCTGACTTAACACCAGAAACGCTGGTCACACGCAATAAAGCGCAGCTAAAAGCTTTCTGGGAAAAACACAGCGACATCATTCTTAAGCCGCTGGACGGTATGGGCGGCGCGTCGATTTTCCGCGTGAAAGAAGGTGATCCAAACCTCGGCGTGATTGCCGAAACCCTGACTGAGCATGGCACTCGCTACTGCATGGCGCAAAATTACCTGCCAGCCATTAAAGATGGCGACAAACGCGTGCTGGTAGTGGATGGCGAGCCGGTGCCGTATTGCCTGGCGCGTATTCCGCAGGGGGGCGAAACCCGTGGCAATCTGGCTGCCGGTGGTCGCGGTGAACCTCGTCCGCTGACGGAAAGTGACTGGAAAATCGCCCGTCAGATTGGGCCGACGCTGAAAGAAAAAGGGCTGATTTTTGTTGGTCTGGATATCATCGGCGACCGTCTGACTGAAATTAACGTCACCAGCCCAACCTGTATTCGTGAGATTGAAGCAGAGTTTCCGGTGTCGATCACCGGAATGTTAATGGATGCCATCGAAGCACGTTTACAGCAGCAGTAACCCACCTTAGCGAGAAGGATCTCGTTGAGACTCTGAGTGACAGCGCCCTTCTTTCCACGCATACTGGGCGCTGTTGCTTTTTTGAACCAGGAAACAGAACCTCTGACAATGAATTTACAGCATCACTTTCTTATTGCCATGCCTGCTCTCCAGGATCCGATTTTCCGTCGTTCCGTGGTCTACATTTGCGAACATAATACCAATGGTGCAATGGGGATCATCGTCAACAAGCCGCTGGAAAATCTCAAAATTGAAGGGATTCTGGAAAAGCTGAAGATCACGCCGGAGCCGCGTGATGAATCAATCCGTCTGGATAAACCGGTTATGCTCGGCGGTCCGCTGGCTGAAGATCGCGGGTTTATTTTGCATACTCCGCCCTCCAATTTTGCTTCCAGCATTCGCATTTCAGACAACACAGTGATGACCACTTCCCGCGATGTGCTGGAAACGCTCGGCACCGATAAACAACCGTCTGACGTATTGGTGGCTCTGGGTTATGCCTCCTGGGAGAAAGGTCAACTGGAACAAGAAATTCTCGATAACGCGTGGCTAACGGCCCCGGCAGATCTGAATATTCTGTTCAAAACGCCGATTGCCGACCGCTGGCGCGAGGCGGCAAAACTGATTGGTGTGGATATTCTCACCATGCCTGGTGTGGCAGGACACGCCTGATGAGTGGAACCTTACTCGCCTTCGACTTCGGCACCAAAAGCATTGGCGTAGCGGTCGGCCAACGCATTACCGGCACCGCTCGCCCTTTGCCTGCAATTAAAGCGCAGGACGGTACGCCGGACTGGAACATTATCGAGCGTTTACTGAAAGAGTGGCAGCCGGACGAAATCATCGTCGGTTTGCCGCTGAATATGGACGGCACCGAACAGCCGTTAACCGCCAGAGCGCGTAAATTTGCCAACCGTATTCATGGTCGTTTCGGTGTTGAAGTAAAGCTCCATGACGAGCGTCTTAGCACCGTGGAGGCACGTTCCGGTCTGTTTGAACAGGGCGGCTATCGGGCGCTCAACAAAGGCAAAGTCGACTCTGCCTCTGCGGTTATTATTCTCGAAAGCTATTTCGAGCAGGGATATTAAGGCGATTTACTAGCGCACAGATTTCTGACAATGTGCTCGTTGTTTCATGTTGGATGCGGCGTAAACGCCTTATCCAACCTACAGTGAGTGCGAATTCAAAGTTACGCTTCCCTTGTAGGCCCGATAAGCTTGCGCATCGGGCATATTTACAATTCGTATCAGACACAGCAACGTCACAAGCGCCCTTCTTTCACCCGCTGCTGATAACTCTGCTGAAACGTTATCATCCCCACCTGCTGCCCGGTTTGAATAACATGCGGTAACTGGTGGGTTTTCCCTTCACGAATCAAATTCCCCACCGCGGGTGTGTTAATCAGTAATTCAAACAGCGCCACGCGTCCTTCCTGTTTATCCACTTCCAGCTTTTGTGACAACACCGCCCGTAAACTACCTGCCAGTTGATTACGCACGGGATCTTTTTCCTGCGCCGGAAACGAATCCACCAGTCGCTCAACTGCCTGCGCTGCGCCGCGCGTGTGTAATGTCGCCAGCACCAGATGCCCGGTTTCTGCCGCCGTCAGCGCCAGACGGATTGTCTCGCTATCACGCAGCTCTCCGAGCAAAATCACATCAGGATCTTCCCGCAATGCAGCCCGCAATCCCGATGCGAAAGTCATACAGTGCAAACCAATCTCCCGCTGTTGGATCAAACATCGCTGACTGGTATAGAGATATTCCACAGGATCTTCCAGCGTCAGAATATGCGCATCGGCATGTTGATTGAGATAGCCAACCATCGCCGCCAGCGTGGTAGATTTGCCGCTCCCCGTCGCCCCCGTCACCAGAATCAGGCCATTCTCGCTCTTGAGTAATTCCGGCAATACCGGTGGTGCGCCAAGCTGTTCGAGCTGCGGGCAGTGCGAAGGTAACAGCCGTAACGCCAGAGAAATACCTTGCCGTTGTGCGAACGCACTGCCGCGCAATCGCTGGTTTTCCGCCAGCGACACAGCAAAATCCAGCTGACCATTCTCCAGCAATATTGCCCGCTGATCGTCATCCAGCCACTCCCGCAGTAGCTCTTCGACGTCCGGCGCGTCAAACGGCGCAGCTTCCATTCTCCCGCGAATACGCCATCGTGCGGGCCAGGCGCTGCACAGGTGTAGATCCGAGACGTTATGCTTTACACTAAGGGCCACAATTTCTTCCATATTCATACTAAGATCCTCGGAAAATGAACGATATTGCGCATAACCTGGCACAGGTCCGGGACAAAATCTCAGCGGCTGCAACGCGTTGCGGCCGTTCTCCAGAAGAAATTACGCTGCTTGCAGTCAGTAAAACAAAACCTGCGAGCGCCATCGCAGAAGCCATTGATGCCGGGCAGCGTCAATTTGGTGAAAACTACGTTCAGGAAGGGGTAGATAAAATTCGCCACTTTCAGGAACTGGGCATAACAGGATTAGAATGGCATTTTATTGGCCCGTTGCAGTCTAATAAAAGCCGCCTGGTGGCAGAGCATTTCGACTGGTGTCATACCATCGACCGTTTGCGCATCGCTACCCGTCTGAACGACCAGCGCCCGGCAGAACTTCCCCCTCTTAACGTACTGATTCAAATTAACATTAGTGATGAAAACAGTAAGTCCGGGATTCAACTGGCTGAACTGGACGAGCTGGCAGCTGCGGTCGCTGAACTACCGCGTTTACGTCTGCGCGGGCTGATGGCAATCCCTGCGCCTGAGTCAGAATATGTAAGGCAGTTTGAAGTTGCACGCCAAATGGCTGTAGCATTTGCCGGACTGAAAACGCGCTACCCGCATATCGACACGCTCTCTCTGGGAATGTCGGACGATATGGAAGCCGCCATTGCGGCAGGTAGCACGATGGTTCGTATCGGCACTGCAATTTTTGGTGCGCGTGATTACTCTAAAAAATAAGGAATTAAAGGAACGCCATGAATACGTTGACTTTCCTGCTTTCAACGGTCATTGAGCTGTATACCATGGTGCTGTTATTACGCATCTGGATGCAGTGGGCTCATTGTGATTTTTACAACCCCTTCTCACAGTTTGTAGTGAAGGTAACGCAGCCGATTATCGGGCCACTGCGCCGCGTTATTCCGGCAATGGGACCCATTGATAGCGCCTCGCTGCTGGTTGCCTATATTCTCAGTTTCGTTAAAGCCATCGTGCTGTTTAAAGTGGTGACCTTCCTGCCAATCATTTGGATTGCCGGTTTATTGATTCTGCTGAAAACCATCGGCCTGCTGATATTCTGGGTCCTGCTGGTGATGGCGATTATGAGCTGGGTAAGCCAGGGTCGTAGCCCGATTGAATACGTGCTGATTCAGCTGGCCGATCCGCTGCTGCGCCCGATTCGCCGCTTGCTACCGGCAATGGGTGGGATTGATTTCTCGCCGATGATCCTCGTTCTGCTGCTGTATGTCATCAATATGGGTGTCGCAGAAGTCTTGCAGGCGACCGGAAATATGCTGCTGCCGGGGCTGTGGATGGCGTTATGAGTGCCGTAACAGTTAATGATGACGGTCTGGTTTTACGGCTCTATATTCAGCCGAAAGCCAGCCGTGATTCTATTGTCGGTTTACATGGCGACGAGGTAAAAGTCGCCATTACCGCGCCGCCGGTTGACGGCCAGGCCAACAGCCATCTGGTGAAGTTTCTCGGTAAGCAATTCCGGGTTGCCAAAAGCCAGGTGGTGATTGAAAAAGGCGAACTTGGCCGCCACAAACAAATTAAAATCATTAATCCGCAACAAATCCCGCCAGAAATCGCGGCGTTAATTAATTAGGTATCCTATGCAAAAAGTTGTCCTCGCAACCGGCAATGCCGGTAAAGTGCGTGAGCTGGCGTCGCTGCTTAGCGACTTCGGTCTTGATATCGTGGCCCAAACAGACCTCGGCGTAGATTCCGCTGAAGAAACCGGCCTGACCTTTATCGAAAACGCGATTCTGAAAGCGCGCCATGCGGCAAAAGTGACCGGTTTACCGGCAATTGCCGACGACTCCGGTCTGGCGGTAGATGCGCTGGGTGGCGCGCCGGGTATTTACTCCGCGCGTTATTCCGGTGAAGACGCGACCGATCAAAAGAATCTGCAAAAACTGCTGGAAACAATGAAAGACGTACCGGACGACCAACGTCAGGCGCGTTTCCACTGCGTGCTGGTATATCTGCGTCACGCGGAAGATCCCACTCCGCTGGTATGCCACGGTAGCTGGCCAGGCGTGATTACTCGTGAACCAGCGGGCACTGGTGGCTTTGGTTATGATCCAATCTTCTTCGTACCTTCCGAAGGGAAAACCGCTGCCGAACTGACCCGCGAAGAAAAGAGCGCCATTTCCCACCGTGGTCAGGCGTTGAAACTGCTGCTGGACGCTTTACGTAATGGTTAAATTACCGCCGCTGAGTCTCTACATTCACATCCCGTGGTGCGTGCAGAAATGCCCGTACTGCGATTTCAACTCTCACGCGTTGAAAGGAGAAGTGCCGCACGACGATTATGTTCAGCATCTGCTTAACGATCTGGACAACGATGTGGCTTACGCTCAGGGCCGTGAAGTAAAGACAATCTTTATTGGCGGTGGTACGCCGAGCCTGCTTTCCGGCCCGGCGATGCAAACGCTGCTGGACGGCGTACGTGCGCGTTTGCCGCTGGCAGCGGATGCAGAAATTACGATGGAAGCGAATCCTGGTACGGTTGAAGCCGATCGCTTTGTTGATTATCAGCGTGCTGGTGTGAACCGCATCTCCATTGGCGTACAGAGTTTTAGCGAAGAAAAGCTGAAACGACTTGGGCGCATTCATGGCCCGCAAGAAGCGAAACGAGCGGCAAATCTGGCGAGCGGTTTAGGGTTACGTAGCTTTAACCTCGATTTGATGCATGGGCTGCCGGATCAATCACTGGAAGAGGCGCTAGGCGATCTGCGCCAGGCTATTGAACTGAATCCGCCGCATCTTTCCTGGTATCAACTGACCATCGAACCCAATACGCTGTTTGGCTCGCGCCCTCCTGTACTGCCGGACGATGACGCGCTGTGGGACATTTTCGAACAGGGGCATCAGTTATTAACCGCAGCGGGTTATCAGCAATATGAAACTTCCGCTTATGCCAAACCCGGTTATCAGTGCCAGCACAATCTCAACTACTGGCGCTTTGGTGACTACATCGGTATTGGCTGCGGCGCGCATGGCAAAGTGACCTTCCCGGATGGGCGCATTCTGCGTACCACCAAAACGCGTCATCCGCGTGGTTTTATGCAGGGGCGGTATCTGGAAAGCCAGCGTGATGTCGAAGCCGCAGATAAACCATTTGAGTTCTTTATGAATCGCTTCCGTTTGCTGGAAGCCGCGCCGCGCGTGGAGTTTAGCCAGTATACTGGCCTTTCAGAAGAGGTTATTCGCCCACAGTTAGAAGAGGCTATCGCTCAGGGTTATCTCACAGAATGTGCAGATTACTGGCAGATAACGGAACATGGGAAGTTGTTTTTAAATTCGTTGCTGGAGCTTTTTCTGGCGGAGTAAATTTGTATTGCCGGATGCGGCGTGCGTGTACGCAGCATCCGGCAACAACTCATGCGTCATCGCAAAAATTACTTAATCACCCCATTGCGCCGCAGTTGTTCGGTATCTTTTTTCCAGCGTTCATTAGCCTGGTTGATATCGTCAATTTTCATCAAAATCGCGACTTTTTTACTGTTTATTTCTGAAACTTTCATCGTTAACGGATATTGCCCTTTTTCGAGCGTTATCCAGTCATCCTGCAATTTACGGCTAAGTTTTTGTGATTGCAGAAAAGTCTGTCGCCGTTGTTCGTTGATATCAAAATCTCGTTTCTGCTGAATTGGCACTTCATAACACTCTTCACTCTGTTTATGACATGCCGCAATCGCCGGTTGATAAACCTCTTTGTCATATTTAACCGCGAACGCCTCACTATCGTTCTGTTTATTAAAATCATCACGCTGTTGGTGAATTTTTTAAAGGCGTCTTCGCGGGTCATTTGCTTACCGTTTGCATCTTTTCCCCAATATGCATCCGCTGCTTTCTGCGCCGCCACCATTTGCTTATCAAGCGCTTTTACATCCTTTTTCAGTGCAGGAATCGAGTTATTCTGGTTATTCAACGCAGACTCAAGCTGACTAAAGCGATAATTGAAATCTTCGCTATTCACGATCAGATATTTATTATTCGTTTTGATATCGTCAACCACCCGCCCACGATCGCTGGCTGCCGCCTGAAAAGAGTAAAAGTTCACCGACCAGCCAGACGCGGGCGTTCCTTTACTGGTTAACATCGCCGAGAATTTCACCGGTTTATCTTTCGTCCAGGTCTGTTCGAGCAGCTCGTAATCTGCCAACTGACCGACCCAGGTATAGAGATCGTCACTGGAAGAGACATCGCCTTCCGCTGACCAGGTGGCCTGATTACCCTTAGCATCAAGATTTTTTAAGGTGATGACATCAAGCTTGAGAATGCCGTGATACTGCTTTTTGAATTGATCTTTTAAGATATTTTCAGTTGGCGGTTCACCATCTGCCCAGACATTACCAGTCATCAACATAAACAGCGCCGTACCAACAATCCATTGCTTTTTCACCCGAAAACCCTCGCGCGGAATAATTTATTCCGGTGATTATCATTAGGGTAATAAAAATTGGCAATGGACGTGAGTCTGAAGTGAATAAGCCCCGGCACGATACCGGGGCGAAGTGATTAGTACTGATTGAAGATCTGCTGGATCTGCTGCGGATCTTTAGTTTGCGTCAGAGCCAGTTGCAGCAGAACGCGCGCTTTTTGCGGGTTCAACATGCCGGAGGCGACGAAGCCGTATTTCGCATCATCCACTTCGGCATCCTGAGTGGTAGCGCCCGTCGGTACGCGGGAAGAACGCACTACTGCAGTGCCGTTTTTCGCAGCGGTTGCAAGGGTGTCAAATACGGTTTTATACAGGTTGCCGTTACCCACGCCAGCGCTAACGATGCCATCATAGCCCGCATCTACCAGTGCTTTAGCCGGAAGATCGGATGCGTTAGCGTAGTTATAAACAATGCCGACTTTCGGCAGTTCATTCAGCTTAGAGACATCGAACGGCGTGTCGCTGGTGTGCTTACGTGCCGGGGTACGTTGGTAGTCAATCTTACCGTTGTGAATGTAACCCAGAGGACCGTAGTTAACAGACTTGAAGGTCGCTACATCGGTGGTGTTGGTTTTGGTGACATCACGGCCATCAAGCACGGTGTCGTTCATCACTACCAGTACGCCACGATTAGCGGAGGCTTTATCAGCTGCGGTCACTACCGCGTTATACAGGTTGAATGGACCGTCTGCGCTCATAGACGTGGACGGGCGCATTGCACCGACCATCACCACCGGTTTGTCGCATTTCACCGTCAGGTCGAGGAAGTAAGCGGTTTCTTCCATCGTGTCGGTACCGTGGGTAATGACGAAGCCGTCAGTTTTATCGCAGTCGGTGTTAATTTTTTTCGCCAGTGTCAGCCAGACATCATCGTTCATGTCCTGGGAGCCAATATTCACTACCTGCTCGCCTTTAACGTTCGCAATGTCCTTCAGTTGCGGCACCGCATTAACCAGATTTTCTACGCCAACTTTACCCGCTGTGTAGTTAGATTTGGTTGCGGAGTCACCACCACCGGCAATGGTCCCGCCGGTTGCTAAAATGGTGATATTGGGTAATGCCAATGCTGCACCACTAAAACCCATAACCAGTGCGGCAAGTGCCGTCTTTTTGAAAAACTCCATTTCATTCCTCCAGTTACGTGAACGCTACGCATTATCCCTTAGCTTTGCATGGGAAATTTGACGTTAAACAATTTACAACGTGAATATATTTTGGAGATCTACAAAGTTAGAGGCAGGTAACAAAACGAAGAATTAAACGGCATAAAAAAGTATTATGCCGTCTTAAAATAGAGGATTATTTTAAATTCCCGACCAGGGCTTTGCGGCTATCTTCCAGAGTCACAACGCGGCTACAAACATCTTTGCCAAACTGCTGGAAATCTTTTTCCTGCTTTTTCCACTCGGTTTGGATTGAGGATTGCAGGCCGCCCAGGCTTCCCAGCACGTTCTGTAATGGGTTACCGCCGCTTTTCAGCACCGCTTTCGCGCCCATTTCATTAATGCTGTCCTGTAAAATTCCGCCCATTGCCTGATTCACTAATTGCTGGCCTTCGGCACGAACCTGATCAATGGCTTTATAGTGAAACGTCAGGCCATCGCTGCGCGTTTCGATAATGCGGTTCATCTGCTCTTTCAGCTGCGCATCAAGTTTGGTCAGACGGCTGCGCATTTTGCTGCTTTCGCCCATCTCCTGAACGATAATTTTATCCAGCGCAATACGAGCTTTCTCGACGCGGCTTTTCGCGCCTTCATCAATCCACGGCAGGGTGCTACGTAGTTCAGCCTGATAATCCTTCGCCTGCTCGCGCTGGGCGGCATTCAGGGAATATTGCTTACCGTTATACATCACGTTGCCGTCTGGCGTGATCACCAGATTGCCGTTTTCGCCCTTCACCTGCACGGTTTGCGGGCTGACAATCACATCGTCACGCGGCGTGACGCTGCACTGGTAGTCGGCGTGAGCGGTCATTGCCGTCACTGAAAGTGCTGCCGCCAGCAGCATTTTGCGCATCATAGTCTTCCCTCAAGAACAAATCAGGCCAGCATTTGCTGGCCCCAGATTGATAACAAAGTGCGCGTTTTCCATGCCGGATGCGGCGTAAACGCCTTATCCGGCCTACTCGATCGTGCATCTTTGTAGGCCTGATAAGCGTAGCACATCAGGCAGTTTTGCATTTGTCATCGCCCGTATGCTTTCTTAGTCCCACCAAACGTCGAAAAGTTCGCTGGTGCGTACCTCTTCCAGTTTGCGTTCTTCCAGCCACTTACGCACAATCGCCTGATGTTCTTCGGTGCATTTGCCGATTTCCTGCATGCAGATCAGACCTTCCCAGGCCAGATAACCGCTGCCGTCAAAGGCCAGTTTGTTCGGTTCGATAACCTCGTTAATAAAGTCATCAACGGTTTTATCAATCTGTTCTTCCGATGTACCTTCCGGGAATCGCCATGCCACCGAAAATCCTAATTCCTGGAATTCGTCGATGTGCATTTTTTTACGCAGACGACGGCTACGGTTCTTTGCCATTATTTCACCCTCTCGAACATTAAGTCCCATACTCCGTGACCAAGACGATGACCACGTTGTTCAAATTTCGTCACCGGACGTGATGCCGGACGCGGTACGTAATCATTGCTCTCTGACAGGTTTTTATAACCGTCAATAGAAGACATCACTTCAAGCATATGTTCCGCATAAGGTTCCCAGTCGGTCGCCATATGGAATATGCCCCCCAGCTGCAGTTTGCTTTTTACCAGCTCGGCAAACGGCACCTGAACGATACGGCGTTTATTATGGCGCGCTTTGTGCCACGGGTCAGGGAAAAAGAGCTGCACCATGCGCAATGAATTGTCAGGAATCATTTTATGCAGCACTTCAACCGCATCGTGACACATCACGCGCAGGTTGCTTAAGCCCTCTTCATGCGCAGAAGACAGGCACGCACCAACGCCCGGTGAATGCACTTCAATGCCGAGGAAGTCCTGCTCGGGGCGATCTTTAGCCATTGCCACCAGCGACGCGCCCATGCCAAAACCAATCTCAAGCGTCACCGGCGCTTCACGGCCAAAAAGCGCAGGGAAATCCAGCATATCTTCGCTGAACTCAACGCCCATCACCGGCCAGTAGTTTTCCAGCGCATGTTCCTGGCCTTTGGTCAGTCGCCCCTGGCGGCGCACAAAACTACGGATACGGCGCAGCGGGCGGCCGTTTTCATCAAATTCCGGTGAGATGACGTCGTTTTTCATAAAGATTTAGTCGCTTGTGAAAGTGTTCTGAAAACGGGCATTATCCAAAGTTAGTTGCCGGATGCAAGCATGATAAGGCCGTGGCTGCGGAAAGTTCCGGTTTACACCCTGCCGTCGCTGTGCTGCAATCTTGCCCCCAACAACAGTGAATTCGGTGACCATGCAAGCGTCGCAATTTTCAGCCCAGGTTCTGGACTGGTACGATAAATACGGGCGGAAAACGCTGCCCTGGCAAATTGACAAGACGCCCTACAAAGTATGGCTCTCAGAAGTGATGTTGCAACAAACTCAGGTTGCGACCGTTATCCCCTATTTTGAACGCTTTATGGCGCGCTTCCCAACGGTGACCGATCTCGCCAATGCGCCGCTCGACGAAGTTCTCCACTTGTGGACCGGGCTTGGCTATTACGCCCGCGCGCGCAACCTACATAAAGCGGCACAACAAGTGGCGGCCTTACACGGCGGTAAATTCCCGGAAACCTTTGAGGAAGTTGCAGCACTGCCGGGCGTCGGGCGTTCCACCGCAGGCGCGATTCTCTCGCTTTCTCTGGGTAAGCACTTTCCGATTCTCGACGGTAACGTCAAACGCGTGCTGGCGCGCTGCTATGCTGTAAGCGGCTGGCCTGGGAAAAAAGAGGTCGAGAATAAACTGTGGAGTTTGAGCGAGCAGGTGACGCCCGCGGTTGGCGTGGAACGGTTTAATCAGGCGATGATGGATTTGGGCGCGATGATTTGTACGCGCTCTAAGCCGAAATGTTCGCTCTGTCCGCTACAAAACGGATGTATTGCCGCCGCCAACAATAGCTGGTCGCTTTATCCGGGCAAAAAACCGAAACAGACGCTGCCAGAGCGCACCGGCTACTTTTTGCTGTTACAGCACGAAGATGAAGTATTGCTGGCGCAGCGTCCGCCGAGTGGATTGTGGGGCGGTTTATACTGTTTCCCGCAGTTTGCCGATGAAGAAAGTTTGCGGCAGTGGCTGGCGCAACGACAGATTGCTGCCGATAACCTGACGCAGCTGACCGCGTTTCGGCATACCTTCAGCCATTTCCACTTAGATATTGTGCCTATGTGGCTTCCCGTGTCGTCATTCACCGGCTGCATGGATGAAGACAATGCGCTCTGGTATAACTTAGCGCAACCGCCGTCAGTTGGCCTGGCGGCTCCCGTGGAGCGTTTGTTACAGCAGTTACGCACTGGCGCGCCGGTTTAGCGCGTGAGTCGATAAAGAGGATGATTTATGAGCAGAACGATTTTTTGTACTTTCCTGCAACGTGAAGCAGAAGGTCAGGATTTTCAGCTGTACCCCGGCGAACTGGGAAAACGCATCTATAACGAGATCTCCAAAGAAGCCTGGGCGCAGTGGCAGCACAAACAAACCATGCTGATTAATGAAAAGAAACTCAACATGATGAATGCCGAGCACCGCAAGCTGCTGGAGCAGGAGATGGTCAACTTCCTGTTCGAGGGTAAAGAGGTGCATATCGAGGGCTATACGCCGGAAGATAAAAAATAAAAACAGTGCCGGAGCACGCCTCCGGCAACTTGCATAAAAACAAACACAACACGCACCCGGAATGATGAAAAAATATCTCGCGCTGGCTTTGATTGCGCCGTTGCTCATCTCCTGTTCGACGACCAAAAAAGGCGATACCTATAACGAAGCCTGGGTCAAAGATACCAACGGTTTTGATATTCTGATGGGGCAATTTGCCCACAATATTGAGAACATCTGGGGCTTCAAAGAGGTGGTGATCGCCGGTCCTAAGGACTACGTGAAATACACCGATCAATATCAGACCCGCAGCCACATCAACTTCGATGACGGTACGATTACTATCGAAACCATCGCCGGGACAGAACCTGCCGCGCATCTGCGCCGGGCAATTATCAAAACGTTGCTGATGGGGGACGATCCGAGTTCGGTCGATCTCTATTCCGACGTTGATGATATTACGATTTCGAAAGAACCTTTCCTTTACGGTCAGGTGGTGGACAACACCGGGCAGCCGATTCGCTGGGAAGGTCGCGCGAGCAACTTCGCGGATTATCTGCTGAAAAACCGTCTGAAGAGCCGCAGCAACGGGCTGCGTATCATCTACAGCGTCACCATTAACATGGTGCCGAACCACCTTGATAAACGTGCGCACAAATATCTCGGCATGGTCCGCCAGGCGTCACGCAAATATGGCGTTGATGAGTCGCTAATTCTGGCAATTATGCAGACTGAATCTTCCTTTAACCCGTATGCGGTCAGCCGTTCCGATGCGCTGGGATTAATGCAGGTGGTACAACATACTGCCGGGAAAGATGTGTTCCGCTCGCAGGGGAAATCCGGCACGCCGAGCCGCAGTTTCTTGTTTGATCCTGCCAGCAATATTGATACCGGCACCGCGTATCTGGCGATGCTGAACAACGTTTATCTCGGCGGAATTGATAACCCAACATCGCGGCGTTATGCCGTCATCACCGCCTATAACGGCGGCGCAGGCAGCGTGCTGCGAGTCTTTTCGAATGATAAGATTCTGGCTGCCAATATTATTAACACCATGACGCCGGGCGATGTTTATCAGACGCTGACGACCCGCCATCCCTCTGCGGAATCTCGCCGTTATCTTTATAAAGTGAATACCGCGCAAAAATCTTACCGCCGCCGATAATTCCACTAACCGCCCCTGACGATGCTCAGGGGTAAAAATGTTATCTACATCACAATTTCGTTTTGCAAATTGGGAATGTTTGCAATTATTTGCCACAGGTAACAAAAAACCAGTCCGCGAAGTTGATAGAATCGCATCATCTCGCACGGTCAAATGTGCTTTTTCAAACACTCATCCGCATCACGATGTGAGGAAATTAACATGAATCTTAAGCTGCAGCTGAAAATCCTCTCTTTTCTGCAGTTCTGTCTGTGGGGAAGTTGGCTGACGACCCTCGGCTCCTATATGTTTGTTACCCTGAAGTTTGACGGTGCTTCTATCGGCGCAGTTTATAGCTCACTGGGTATCGCCGCGGTCTTTATGCCTGCGCTGCTGGGGATTGTGGCCGACAAATGGTTAAGTGCGAAATGGGTCTATGCCATTTGCCACACCATTGGCGCTATCACGCTGTTCATGGCGGCAGAGGTCACTACGCCGGAGGCGATGTTCCTTGTGATATTGATTAACTCGTTTGCTTATATGCCAACGCTTGGGTTAATCAACACCATCTCTTACTATCGCCTGCAAAATGCCGGGATGGATATCGTTACTGACTTCCCGCCAATCCGTATCTGGGGCACCATCGGCTTTATCATGGCAATGTGGGTGGTGAGCCTGTCCGGCTTCGAATTAAGCCACATGCAGCTGTATATTGGCGCAGCGCTTTCCGCCATTCTGGTTCTGTTTACCCTGACTCTGCCGCATATTCCGGTTGCTAAACAGCAAGCGAATCAGAGCTGGACAACCCTGCTGGGCCTCGATGCATTCGCGCTGTTTAAAAACAAGCGTATGGCAATCTTCTTCATCTTCTCAATGCTGCTGGGCGCGGAACTGCAGATTACCAACATGTTCGGTAATACCTTCCTGCACAGCTTCGACAAAGATCCGATGTTTGCCAGCAGCTTCATCGTGCAGCATGCGTCAATCATCATGTCGATTTCGCAGATCTCTGAAACCCTGTTCATTCTGACCATCCCGTTCTTCTTAAGCCGCTACGGTATTAAGAACGTAATGATGATCAGTATTGTGGCGTGGATCCTGCGTTTTGCTCTGTTTGCTTACGGCGACCCGACTCCGTTCGGTACTGTACTGCTGGTACTGTCGATGATCGTTTACGGTTGCGCATTCGACTTCTTCAACATCTCTGGTTCGGTGTTTGTCGAAAAAGAAGTTAGCCCGGCAATTCGCGCCAGCGCGCAGGGGATGTTCCTGATGATGACCAACGGCTTCGGCTGTATCCTCGGCGGCATCGTGAGCGGTAAAGTGGTTGAGATGTACACCCAAAACGGCATTACCGACTGGCAGACCGTATGGCTGATTTTCGCAGGTTACTCCGTGGTTCTGGCCTTCGCGTTCATGGCGATGTTCAAATATAAACACGTTCGTGTCCCGACAGGTACACAGACGGTTAGCCACTAATTACGCAAAGAAAAACGGGTCGCCAGAAGGTGACCCGTTTTTTTATTCTTACTTCAACACATAACCGTACAACCGTTTCATGCCATCCGCATCGGTTTCGCTATAGACACCTTGCAACTCCGGCGAAAATCCCGGCAACAAATTCACGCCTTCTTCCAGCGCAAGGAAATAACGTTGAACCGCCCCACCCCAGACTTCCCCGGGTACCACGCAAAGCACGCCAGGTGGATAAGGCAACGCCCCTTCTGCCGCAATTCGCCCTTCGGCATCACGAATCCGCACCAACTCCACTTCACCGCGAATATAAGCGCTATGCGCATCCTGGGGATTCATCACCACTGACGGGAAACTCTGCTGGCGGAACATCGCTTTTTGTAGGTCTTTGACGTCGAAACTGACATACAAATCGTGCATCTCCTGACACAACTGGCGCAGGGTGTAGTCGCGATAGCGCACCGGATATTTGTTATAAACGCTCGGCAACACCTCAGCCAGCGGCGAATCATCCTCAATATGCTGTTCAAACTGCGCCAGCATCGCCACCAGTTGTGCCAGCTTCTCGTGGCTTTCCGCCGGAGTTAATAAGAACAGAATGGAGTTGAGATCGCACTTCTCCGGCACAATGCCGTTCTCACGCAGATAGTGCGCCAGAATCGTCGCTGGAACGCCAAAATCGCTATATTCGCCGGTTTCGGCATCGATACCCGGCGTGGTGAGTAACAGCTTGCACGGATCAACAAAATACTGATCCGCGGCATATCCTTCAAAGCCGTGCCACTTCGCCCCCGGCTCAAAACTGAAAAAACGGCGGTCGCTGGCTAACACTGACGTCGGATAATCCTGCCACAATTTGCCATCAACAACAGGCGGGATAAACGGGCGGAACAGCTTACAGCGCGCAAGAATAGCCTTGCGCGACTCAATACCCAACTCAACGCACTCAGCCCACAGCCGACGCCCACTCTCCCCTTCATGAATTTTGGCGTTAACGTCCAGGGCGGCGAACAGCGGATAGAACGGGCTGGTAGAAGCATGGAGCATAAAGGCATTATTCAACCGCTTATGCGGGCAAAAACGCGCCTGTCCACGGATATGGTTATCTTTTTTATGGATCTGCGACGTCTGTGAGAATCCCGCCTGCTGTTTGTGCACCGACTGGGTCACAAAGATCCCCGGATCGTTTTCGTTAAGTTCTAACAGCAGCGGCGAGCTATCCGCCATCATCGGGATAAACTGTTCGTAACCGACCCACGCGGAATCAAACAGAATGTAATCACACAGATGCCCAACGGTATCGATCACCTGACGGGCGTTACAGACAGTGCCGTCATAGGTTCCCAGCTGAATAATCGCCAGGCGAAACGGGCGCGGCAGGTCGGCTTTTTCTGGCGCAACGTCGCGAATTTGCTGGCGCAGATACTCTTCATTAAAACAGTGCGCATCAATACCGCCAATGAAACCAAACGGGTTACGTGAAGCTTCCAGATAGACCGGCGTCGCCCCCGCCTGAATCAACGCGCCATGATGATTCGACTTATGGTTGTTACGGTCGAAGAGCACCAGATCGCCACGCGTTAACAGCGCATTCGTCACCACTTTATTCGCTGCCGATGTGCCGTTCAGCACAAAATAGGTTTTATCGGCATGAAAGACTTTGGCTGCAAATTTCTGCGCATCTTTCGCCGATCCTTCATGAATAAGCAGATCGCCCAATTTTACGTCAGCGTTACACATATCGGCGCGAAAGATGTTCTCGCCAAAGAAATCGTAAAAATGGCGTCCGGCAGGATGCTTTTTAAAGAACGCACCATGTTGATGTCCAGGGCAAGCAAAGGTGCTATTACCCATCTCAACGTACTGCGTCAGCGTGTCATAAAACGGTGGCAGCAAATTCTCTTCATACTGACAGGCTGCGGATTCCAGCTCCAGCCACTGCTGCTCGTTGCCGTTGATTACCGCCGTAACGCCCGCAGGTAATTCAACAGCATGTTCGGAATACAAAAACACCGGTAGATGAAAACCGGTGCGCTTAAGCAACGCAAGAATGCCACTGCGACTATCCGCAGCGGTAATGACGACTGCCGCGACGTCCGTAAAATCAGTATCTCCCAACGCCACCACGCGGCGATGAGTAGAAAGTCGGGATACCAGTTCACTACTGGCGGCAATATTCATTGATTTCATAAGCGCAAAACCCGTTTAGGGGAAGTAAGAATACCGGACAAGGTGGAAAACCCTGCCCCATGAGATATGGGTCAAACTGGTCACCAGCTCCGACCGCCAGACATCAGTAAAAGCAGAAACGCTCTGATTTTACTGTTGTCCTGCAGTGAGCGTGCGTTAACTTCACCGCATGAGCAGTAGCATAAAAAGAGAAGAGTTTCGCGCGAAACGGCGATAAGCGAGAGAATGTAAGGAGGTGGCGTGCATCGGGCAAACTCCGTACAGAGAGGAGAAAATTCGCGCAATCATGGCACCTTTCGCTAAAGCGTGCAAGCCAGGACTTTGCGAACAAACAAGCCATCGACGGCGCCAAAAGTTCATAATAAGAAAATCAAACAATACAGCTAACAGGAACTCTTGTGGTCATCGGCCCTTTTATCAACGCAAGTGCAGTCTTACTGGGTGGCGTTTTCGGCGCACTCCTTAGCCAACGCTTACCGGAACGTATCCGCGTCTCCATGACATCAATTTTTGGTCTGGCATCGCTGGGGATTGGTATTTTACTGGTGGTGAAATGCGCCAACCTTCCGGCGATGGTTTTAGCAACCTTACTCGGAGCATTAATCGGCGAAATTTGTCTGCTGGAAAAAGGCGTCAATACAGTGGTCGCCAAAGCGCATAATCTGTTTCACCACTCGCGTAAGAAGCCAGCGCATGAATCTTTTATTCAGAATTTTGTCGCGATTATTGTCCTGTTTTGCGCCAGCGGCACCGGAATCTTCGGGGCGATGAACGAAGGGATGACCGGCGATCCAAGTATTTTAATCGCCAAGTCATTTCTTGATTTCTTTACGGCGATGATCTTCGCCTGCTCGCTGGGTATTGCGGTGTCGGTGATTAGCATTCCATTACTGATCATCCAGTTAACACTGGCGTGGGCTGCCGCGCTGATATTACCGCTGACCACACCGTCGATGATGGCAGACTTCAGCGCCGTAGGCGGTTTATTGCTGCTGGCAACCGGATTACGCATCTGTGGCATTAAAATGTTCCCGGTGGTCAACATGCTTCCAGCACTCCTTCTGGCAATGCCGCTTTCCGCCGCCTGGACCGCCTGGTTTGCCTGACAATGCGTGCAATAGCGGCAAAGTGATGATAGATTGTGCAGTCTGCACTAAATTGAAGAAATTTGATTGACGAGACGAGGCGAATCAGGTTTAATGCGCCCCGTTGCCCGGATAGCTCAGTCGGTAGAGCAGGGGATTGAAAATCCCCGTGTCCTTGGTTCGATTCCGAGTCCGGGCACCAAATTCATATCAACGGACCTCCACGGAGGTCCGTTTTTCATTCCAGGACGCCACGATTTAAGCGTCCTGCCTCCAAATCAATTCTACCGAACTCAACCAGATTCCCCCCACATCAACCTCATTGTGTGGGTATAATTGTGGGCATACCCCAGTTCGACAGAATTTGTACCCTCTTTAACGCATTCAGAAGGCTGAACTATGGCACTGACTGACGCAAAAATCCGGGCAGCAAAGCCTACTGACAAGGCTTATAAACTCACTGACGGGGCTGGCATGTTCCTGCTGGTACATCCTAATGGTTCCCGTTACTGGCGTCTCCGTTATCGTATTCTGGGTAAGGAGAAGACTCTGGCACTTGGTGTGTATCCAGAAGTTTCTCTCTCCGAAGCTCGTACAAAACGGGATGAGGCCCGAAAACTGATTTCAGAGGGGATTGACCCTTGCGAACAGAAAAGAGTTAAAAAAGTAGTCCCTGATTTACAGCTCTCTTTTGAACATATTGCACGACGCTGGCATGCCAGTAATAAACAATGGGCACAATCACACAGCGATAAAGTACTCAAAAGCCTCGAGACACACGTTTTCCCCTTTATCGGCAACCGGGATATCACAACACTCAATACCCCGGACCTGCTTATCCCTGTTCGTGCTGCAGAAGCAAAACAAATTTATGAAATCGCTAGTCGTCTGCAGCAAAGAATATCTGCTGTAATGCGTTACGCCGTACAATCTGGCATCATCAGATATAACCCGGCTCTGGATATGGCTGGTGCATTGACCACGGTAAAACGCCAGCATCGCCCCGCTCTGAATCTTTCACGCCTGCCTGAACTTCTGTCGCGTATTGACGGTTATAAAGGCCAGCCTGTCACCCGGCTTGCCGTTATGCTGAATTTACTGGTTTTTATTCGTTCCAGTGAACTCAGATATGCCCGCTGGTCTGAAATTGATATTGACAATGCCATGTGGACTATTCCAGCCGAACGCGAACCTCTGCCTGGCGTAAAATTCTCACACCGGGGCTCCAAGATGCGGACACCACATCTTGTGCCACTCAGTAAACAGGCTGTAGCCATACTGACAGAACTTCAGACATGGGCAGGTGAAAATGGTCTGATCTTTACGGGAGCGCATGACCCACGTAGACCAATCAGTGAAAACACCGTAAATAAAGCCCTGAGGGTTATGGGATATGACACAACCCAAGAAGTCTGTGGTCATGGATTCCGGGCGATGGCATGTAGTGCGCTGATCGAATCAGGTTTGTGGTCCCGCGATGCTGTTGAACGTCAGATGAGCCATCAGGAACGTAACGGTGTACGCGCTGCTTACATTCATAAAGCAGAACATCTGGAAGAACGCCGATTGATGCTACAATGGTGGGCCGATTTTCTGGATGCAAACAGAGAAAAATTTATCAGTCCATTTGAATATGCAAAAATTAACAATCCATTAAAATAGTAATCATCCCGGGGAAATGCCCGGGAATTATTTTCAATATCTTTTTCTTTGAGAGTAATGAATAAGCCAGACAATGGACAGAACCATTTTCTTTACGTCATGTAATCAAACTGTTTATAGCCGATATCAGGGATATCTGATTCTCCCAGTAGCACGTAATACCTCGTCAGGTATTTTCGTGTGTTGGTAATATATCCAATTAGTAGAACATGAATTTTTCGATGAAAGCACCAATAACCTTTTCATATAACTCAACAGAGCGTCAGAAACAGATAGCCCGGCGGCCAGACGCTTGATGCTGGTTCTCAGTGTCAGGTGTTCCGCTCAATACGCTGAGCTAATATTTTACCACTCAGATGCTTCTCGTTCGGAATTTCTCTGGCATAACAGTCCCAGTCATCACTGGTTATCATACCGATATTAAGCGATGTGAGCAGAGCTAAGCAACTCACGGCAGGTGTCATCTATAAAGGGCCAAAGGTATACACCAGAACGCCACCTATTTTGGTGTTGTAGGCATACCAAAACCAATGTTGCCAGACTTTACTGCCGACAAAACTCCATTGCTCATCGAATTCGCAGATGAGTGCCACATCGGCATTAGCAACCGGAGATGATGTTATTCGCTTCGGCGCAAGTTTTTTAAAGTGCGAATGACGGTGTTAATACCGTTTTTAAGCGTCCTTGCCGTATTCCGGACACCGGTTCCATTGAATACAATTTTGGTATTTTTTTGACACTGGGCTTACGGGATTCATAGGTATAAATGAGTATAAACACGCGATGGCAGTCTCGAAAGCGCTCACGGCCTTTAGAGCTCACCTCATGGCGGTAAATCTGAGCAGACTGACAACGGGGACAATGAACGATAACGTTGACCATAAGAAAACCTCAAAAGTGGATATTATACACCAGTTTCAACTGATTGAACATATTACCATTTTTATTAATGGATACATTTAAGTGCATGTCTTATAGAAACTAACTCCTTATTTTATTCTTTACTTTTATTGAAAACTGTTTTGGTGTAATTCCGAAGTAATTTCTGAATTTACTAATAAAATATGATGTACTGACATAACCAACCTCTCTTGATATTATATTTATGTTTTTTTCCGTTGCCATTAACATGTTAAATGCATAGTTCATTCTAATATCAACAATCAGGGTATTATAGTTTATATTTTCACCTTTGAGCCTTTTTCTAATTAATGACTCTGACATATGTAGAATTTTTGCAAAATCACTTATTTGCCATGTTTTAGATAGGTCTGACTCAATTATATCCTTTAGTCTTTCAGTAATTGTTTTATTTTTTGATTTTGATAATGAATAAATTAATGTCTCAATATTATCACACTTTGATAAAAGGTATGTAAGTTTATATAACTTCCTGTAATATGGCGTTTCCTTTTTTATTAAAAGATGAAAGATTTTTTTATCAACATCATCTGCTGTAAATGAGAACACCTTAGCATATGGATAATTTACATTTCCAAAATGGGAAAGAAGAGGACTCATTATCTCACAAATATTATTGAGTATATCACCATCTATATTATAGACATCATAAGGCCTCCCCTTTTTTTTATCACATATAATTATATCTACAGTTGTATTTTTTTCAATATAACAAATTGACTGAGGGAAAATAATTGTCTTTTTACCATTGCTATTTTTTAATACAATTCGTGCATCATAGAGATAAATAATTGTACATTCAAAAAAGTGAACATCCCTGATTTCTAATCTATTTATATTTAAAATGGCCCGTTTATCAGAAAGGTTTAGTTTATATAAAGCACTTTGACTTTTCATATAACCACCTCCACTTCCTATGAAAGTATAATTTCATGAGGCGTTTATAATGTAAATTCGGAAATAATACTGGAAGTGCTTGCAGCAGAAAAAAACACCCATAAAACAGAATAAAAAGTCACTTCATTTCAAAAGGTTAGAACAAAAAAAATATAGAATATATTAGATTTTGTATATTCACTATTGTAAAATATACGAAAATACAGAAATGTGTATTTATTGTTCATTAATATACTTTCAAATCGTCGTGGAACAATGATCCTACCCACGTAATTTGGACACAGGTCTAAGCGAGGCTCTGGTTTTCAAATTATTCCGAACTGAGGTCGCCACACCAACTGTGCCATCATCTGTGATGGCATTGACCAGCCAATAACGTCACGCGGTCATAGGTCTATTACCACCGCTAGTACAGCCAGCTTTCATCAGTACGCAGATACGTGATATTGCCCTCCCACTTCGGTTCTGAGCCTTGGTGTAAAAATCATGCTCCAGCAGATTTTCTGGCACAGGCAGATCGTGAACACTGTAGCTAACTGGGCTGAACTTTCGGGAAGCTTTTGCCCTCATCCCTAACGGCACAAGCTTACTGCTACTGTTATTACTGTTCAAGTGGTAACTCTGAGCACACAATTCATTACTCAAGCGTGAAGCACCGTAACACTGGACCAAGTAAAAACCTCGCAGACACTGATGTCACAGTGCTTACGGAACTGCTGGCGTGTGCTTATCTTTGTTCGCCGCTGACACCACGGATATCAGGCGCTGTGACCATCCGGAAGCTTCGATGCTAAACTCATCCAGATATTTTTCAATAAAAGATAGTCTGCTTTTTATCCCATTCTGCTAACTGGCGTTTGAGACGTGCAATCTCAATAGACATCTCCAACTCACCTTCAGAGGAAATCTGCTGATTTTGCTATTTACTGCGCCAGTTGCAGAGTTTTCAGGACTTCACTGCGAAATTCAAATGAATACTGGTAAGATTGTAAGTATCCCGCATAATCGTGCCATTCACACTTAGAGATCATCCGGCATAATCAGTCTGTCAACGAAGGAGATCGCTATGTGTAAAGCCCGTTTTACTGAGCATCAGATCATCGCTGTGATTAAGTCGGTTGAAGCCGGACGAGACGTTGAAGATGTCGGCCGGGAGGCTGGTATCTCTGAGGCCAATATAATAGTCAGGTTCCGATTGTGCAGGCGCAACCTGTCACTATTTTTCAGTACACTGCAACTCGTCTGGCTGGGTACTAACTTCCAACTGCCTGATACTCGGTATCATTTCTCAGCATCGACCAGATTATTCTCGCGTTCTTGTTAGCGACCGCCACGGTCGCTTTATTAAACCAGCGCCGTTCCTTTAACTAGTTAACCCACTGATGCAAGCAGCCAATTGTTATTCATGTCAACTCTGACGACAGCGCGGGCACCATGAATAAAAAATGTACGCAAATGCTTGTCGCCTTTTTTCGTCATATTCATTAGTACCTGCTTGTTGCCACTAGAGTGCTGTCGTGGAACCAGGCCAAGCCATGCGGCAAAGTGACGACCATTTTTAAATTCAGTTCCTTTGGCAATGCTCTGGCAGGCTTCTGATTGCATGAACACAGCGTCAATTTCTTTATCAAAAAAGTTTATACGGCGGCCAAGATCGTTAAAGAGATCATAAAGCTCTGCAACCGTTCTGCGCATACGGGCACTTAACCCGTTTTCTGCATCCTCAAGGATAAGCAGAACGGCACGGCGAACTCTTGAGACTGCCGCACCAATTGTTATTCCCCGATCAAGCAGCAGCTCTCGGATTTGACAGACTATCGCAGTACGATGATTGACAATACGCTGTCTTGCACGGTGTAGCCCCTGAATATCCTGCTGTTCAGGGCTTTTCGGTGGAACAAACTGCATCGTAGGTTGCATCAGAGCCACAGCTATCGCCTGCGCATCGTTACTGTCATTTTTTGCCCACGGATAAAAGGTTTTACATACTGGGGGCTGATGACTTTTACATTATGCCCCAGTTTCTCAAACTCACGCTGCCAGTAAAATGCACCTGTAGATGCTTCTATACCGGTCAGACACGCCGGAATATTCGACACCGTCTGGAGTAACTCTTTTCGGCCGGTACGTTTTGAATAAAACGGTTTACCAGTCTAGTTTAACCCGCAGAGCTGAAAGACATTTTTAGCCAGATCAATACCCAGAAATACGATATTCATAGTGATTCTCCTGCTGAGCACATTTCGTACAGTTAACCGCAGAAGGAGGAGGTAGTCCATCCCATTAACTGGAAGTCTAGATACGGCGGTATGGCATCTTCTGATATTAAAAAGATCAAGGATCTTGAGGACGATAACAGGCATCTTAAGCAGATGTTTGCCGATCTCAGTCCTGAGAACCGGGCGCTGAAAGATGTTATCGAAAAAAGCTTTAAAACCAGCCTTTAAGCGTGAGCTGGTCACTCATCTGATAACGACGTTCGGACTCAGTATTCATCAAGCTAGCCAGAGTCTCAATCTGAGCAGAACGGTTTACCATTACCGCCCGGATATCACGCGTGATGAGCCCGTTATTGCCGCATTGCAGGCGGAGGCTAAACGCCCACGACATGGTTTTCCTAAACTTTACCTAGTTCTGCGGCGGCAGGGATATCCGTGGAATCACAAAAGGCTCCACCGTATTTAGTGTCTGCTGAAACTGAATTTTCGCCGTAAGGGCAAACAGCGGTTGCCGGTACGTAATCCATCACCATTGGCCACGCTGTCAGCGCTGAACCAGAGCTGGTCTGTTGATTTTATGCATGATGCTCTGGCCTGTGGTCGTCGTTTTCGTACGTTCAATATCGTTGATGACTTTAACCGTGAGGCGTTGTCGATTGAAATCGATCTGAATCTGCCAGCTCAGCGAGCGATTCGTATTCTCGACAGGATCGCGGCAAACCGTGGCGCTATCCGGTCATGCTGCGCATGGATAATGGTCCGGAATTTATCTCACTGGCGGCAGACTGAATGGACAGAGAGGCACACAGTAAAACTGTAAGCGTACAGCCTGAACCGTCTGGTCAGAATCTGACGAATTAGACAAAGTTGTGTCCACAAAATAAGTAGTGGGAACCAAAGTGTCAGATATGCAGAAAAATGTGACTCTCGGCAGGCGAAAAGGCTGCCCTAATTATCCTCCCGAATTTAAACAGCAGCTCGTTGCTGCCTCCTGTGAACCAAAGATATCCATCTCAAAACTTGCTCTTGAAAATGGCATTAACGCCAATCTGTTGTTCAAATGGCAACAACAATGGCGCGAGGGAAAGCTGCTATTACTTTCTCCAGAGAGCCCTCAGCTACTTCCTGTGACTCTCGATGCAACAGCCGAACAGCCAGAATCGCCCGCTGAGTCCCCGGCCCCCCTCAGTATCATCTGCGAGGTAACGTTCCGGTACGGGACGCTCCGCCTCAATGGCAATGTCTGCGAAAAGCGCCAGGCTCTGCTGATACAGGAACTGAAGCGATGATCCCGTTACCTTCCTGGACCAAAATCTGGCTGGTTGCCGGTATCACCGATATGAGAAATGGCTTCAACGGCCTGGCTGCGAAGGTACAGACTACGCTGAAAGACGCTCCCATGCCACCCATGTTTTCATTTTCCGGGGCCGCAGCGGCAGTCAAGTTAAACTGCTGTGGTCCACCGGTGACGGGCTGTGCCTCCTGACCAAACGGCTTGAGCGTGGGCGCTTCGCCTGGCCGCCAACCCGTGATGGCAAAGTGTTCCTCACGCAGGCGCAGCTGTTGGAAGGTATCGACTGGCGACAGCCTAAGCGGCTGTTGACCTCCCTGACCATGCTGTAAATCTCTTTATCCTGGTTGTCACAGAATAAGCCCGGTAAAATACGGGTTTATGACGACATAGTCTGACGACATCTTCCTGCTGAAACAGCGCCTAGCCGAACAAGAAACGCTGACCCAGGCCCTACAGGAAAAGCTGAGCAACCGGGTGCGCGAAATAGACCATCTGCAGGCGCAACTGGATAAACTCCGCCGGATGACCTTCGGCAATCGTTCCGAAAAAGTCTCCCGCCGTATCGCATAAATGGAAGCCGATCTGAACCAGTTGCAGAAAGAGAGCGATACTCTGACCGTTAGGGTGTATGACCCGGCAGTACAGCGTCCGTTGCGTCAGAGCCGCCCTAGTAAGCCGTTTCCTGAATCACTACCCCGCGACGAAAAGCGACTGTTGCCTGCGACGCCGTGCTGCCCGAACTGCGGCGGTTCACGGAACTATCTGGGCGAAGATACCGCCGAACAGCTGGAGCTGATGCATAGCGCCTTTCGTGTTATCCGGACAATACGGGAAAACATGCCTGTACTCAGTGCGATGCCATCGTGCAGGCACCAGCACCTTCGCGGCCCATCGAGCGGGGTATCGCCGGACCGGGGCTGCTGGCCCTCGTGCTGACCTCGAAGTATGCAGCCCCCCCATTGTATCGCCAGTCAGAAATATACGACCGGAAAGGTGTGGAGCTGAGCCGTTCACTGCTGTCGGGTTGGGTGGATGCATGCTGCCGACAGCAGTCTCCGCTGGAAGAAGCGCTTCATGGCTCTGTCATGACTGACGGCAAACTCCATGCCGATGATACCCCGGTCCAGTACTGCTGCCGGGTAATAAGAAGACGAAGACCAGGCGGTTGTGGGCGCATGTTCGTGATGACCGCAATGCCGGCTCAGCGTTGGCACCTGCAGTGTGGTTCGCTTACAGCCCAGACAGAAAAGGCATCCATCCGCAGACTCGTCTTGCCTGCATCAGCGGTGTGCTGCAATCGGATGCGTACTCCGGGTTCAACGAGCTGTATCGCAATGGTCGGATAACGGAAGCTGCCTGCTGAGCTCATGTCCGCCGAAAGATCCACGATGTGCACGTTCGCATCCCGTCAGCACTGACGGAAGAAGCCCTGGGGCAGATCGGTCAGTTGTACGCCATAGAGGCGGATATAAGGGGAATGCCGACATAGCAGCGGCTTGCTGAACGTCAGCTAAAAACGAAACCGCTGTTGAAATCCCTGGAAAGCTGGTTGCGTGAAAAGATGAAGACCCTGTCGCAACACACAGATTTGGCAAAGGCGTTCGCGTACGCACTTAACCAGTGGCCGGCACTGACGTACTATGCGGACGATGGCTAGGTCGAAGCAGACAACAACATCGCTGAAAATGCCCTGCGGGCGGTCAGCCTGGGTCGTAAAAACCTCCTGTTCTTCGGCTCTGACCATGGTGGTGAGCGGGGAGCGCTGCTGTACAGCCTGATCGGGACGTGCAAACTGAACGACGTGGATCCAGAAAACTACCTTCGCCATGTGCTTGGCGTCATAGCTGACTGGCCGGTCAACCGTGTCAGCGAACTGCTTCCGTGGCGCATAGCACTGCCAGCTGAATAACACATCCCTGTCAATACGGCCCTCGCTGTGCGCTTACGTAAAACTGGATTATCCAGCCAAGTAAGCCGACGTAGAATGCTTTCATCGAGCGTTTTAACAGGACATACCGTACAGAAATACTCGATTTTTATCTGTTCAGAACGCTGAATAAAGTGCGGGAAATCACGGAGAAATGGTTATCAGAATATAACTGTGAACGCCCGAATGAATCACTGAACAATATGGTACCAGAGTAGTACCGACAGCACCATTATTTGGCCGAGTTGTCAAAAAATACCTAGAACTAAAACGGGCCTCTTTATAAGATCATTCGACATGCAGACCCCATAAATAGTCTCAAGCGTTCGGTTAGCGCTTATCTAAATAACAATCTACCTTTGTAAAATAACTGTATGTCATTACAGACATACAGTCTATTCATTAAAGACTTTTTATAACTCGAAACAGTTTTCATTGAAACACCGAGGTTATTAGCAATATCTTTTCCACTTAAACCATATAAAAACATCAATAGGACTTCCTTCTGCCTTCCAGATAAAGAAAGTTTATAATGAGAGTTTCTTACTCTATAAATATGATGTGTGTTATTAAATAGATTGTTTTTAGTTAAATCCCGTATATTGCAAATAGGAGCATGGATAATGTCCCTGAGGAAATCAAAGGTTTCTGGTGGGGCATAAAAAAGGGTATCTGAACACCTAAAATGAATTTTGTTAAGCTGTAAAAAATAAAAAACCTCTGACGTCTTAGGGGATGATATTATAATAATATTTTTCACGCCATTAAATTTATTTTTCTGGATAACATCTTCAATTGTTTTGTTGATCCCGATCAGGAAATAACGATTATCACATATAATATTCATATAAAGCACCCAACACTTCAATTAACAGACAAACCTTTCATAAGCACACTTATATTTGAGATTTTCCCCTAGTATTCCATTTTTTTTCTTGGCTCTATATATATGAGTATACACAGTCTTTGAACTAATACCAAACTGATAAGCAATACTTGCTACATTACACCCATGGAAAACATAATAGAATAGTATAATCATCTCATTCATGGTTAATTTATGTGGAGAGTACCCAAACAACAATCTGCCACTAAAAATATATTCATAAATCGATGATAGGCTACTTATTGATTCTACTGGTAATAAGTGAAATTTATAACCGTTAAAAATATAACTCATTAACATACTGTTTTTTTTATCACAAAGGATGACAAAAACATCATTGTGTATTATATGCTCACGATTATCTGGTATAAAAAAATCAGCACCAATAGTAATAGAATGCCTGCTCAATAATTTTTTCAATCCTAACTCAAGATATTTATTGTGCGTAACAATTATTATATTCATTCATTACACTCTCTAAAAGCAATATATAAATATCATATTAACTAATTCTCAAATGATTAAGTTGTTCCTATAATATCCAAAGATGTGGGAGGTTTCCCTCCCACATGAATAAGACAACTATTAAATTACACCATTCGCATCAATAATATTATTATCAATATACACATTTGCGCCACTTACACTGCTGTAAAGCGTATAAGTATGCTCAATACCATCTAACGCAGTTGCTTTAACAGTTGTTGCCGTTGCCGTAAATGTACCCAGACTTCCCGCACCGTCAGCACCCAAATCAACTTTGTCATTGGCACCACCGGAAATATAAAGCGTTGAATTGTCATTCATACCCAATACATCCGATGCCGTTAACTTGACTAACTGAGCTGTATTGCCAGCTTTCAGATCGCTGCCAACAGTCATATCCACTTTCTCGAAGCCGGCAATACCTTCATTCTTCCCTGTAGCCAGATTGACAGAAATATTACCTGCCAGAACCAGAGTATCGCTACCTTCTCCACCGTTAATGGAACCTTGATTACCAACAGGTTTGGTATCATAGTCTTTTGTTAGAACAACGATATCATCACCGGCACCCGCATCAATGGTTATATTACCATTTGAAATAGTACCTATTTTGATTGTGTCATTCCCCTCCCCACCATCAATGGTCGTCGCAGCTGAACCTAAAGTTGCACCAGTGGAATCAAATACATCATCTCCCGCCCCCAGTGAAATAGTCGTGTTATATGCACCATCAGTGACGGTAACAGTATCATTGCCGTCCCCCATAGAAACAGTAGCACCACCATAAATCCACCCAGCAGTTAAGGTATCGGCATTATCACCAACAGAAATATTACCGGTCAGATTTTTAGTTACCGTAATATTATCACTACCGTATCCGCCTAAAATTTCACCAGATACAGAGCCATAAATAGTGACGGTATTAACATCTGTGGCTGTGTCAATATTGTTGTCGTTACCCAAGCTTAAATTACTGCCATCCTGATAAACAGAAAGATATTCCTTAGGCATATTAGATATATCTTTTGTACCACTACCAAGATCCAATAAACCAGATAATGTTGTATCGTTATTATCAGTAGCATCCCCCTGGATAAATGTATCACTACCTGAACCAAGATAAATCTGTCCGGCATTTGTTACACCAGTACGTTTGATCGTAACAATATCATCACCAGACTCAGTAAAGATATAACTACCCGCATACATAACACGTAATGCAGTATTCATACCATCCATAGTAAAGGTATCGTTACCCTCACCAGTGTATACTCTTGTATTAGCCAGCATGTTACCACGAATGACCATTAGATCATCACCAGCACCTAAATCAACAGTCGTAATGCTTTGATTGCCATCGGTTTTTGTTCCGTCTGGCCCATTATCCTGTGAGTTAGCAACATTACTGTACGATGTTGTTTCTTTACCACTCTGGTAATAGCCAACATAAACCGTATCATTGTAATCTGTTGTTACCATTGGATCATTTTTACCACTATTCGCGCCAATGGTATACCCAAAGTCCCCTTTTTCGGCGACAGAAGATGATAGTGAATATTTCAGTGTAAAATCACCGTCCAGATTACGTAATGAAATGGCATTACCATCATAAATAACACCTGTTGCGGATGCTCCCGCATTATCAACGATGTCAGTAGCTGCCGTAACGTTATCAGATGTTCCCGTAATGGTCGCAACAACTTTTTCCATACCCTCGGCATTAAAGGCATCTTGGTTAGCCTCAAGCGTTGGATCAACTATAAATGAAACACTTTTTGAACCGGCAGGAATAACAATTGTTACGGTTGTTGCACCATCATAGGTTACTTTTCCAGTATCACCATGAAGGCCTATTTTCCCGTTATGCTGTGCTCCACCAATATCAGAATAGTCAGCAGCATCAGAATGCCCAGCTCCGCTACCCAATGTAACTGTAACTGTTACATCTGTTGTAGTGACATGATTCAGAGAAACCGTATAAACCAGTCCAGTGGAATCATCCTTATCTTCAATAGTTGCGGGAACATCCATTACGGTCCCATTGACACTAGCTATACCAGTAAAACCATCACCATTGACATCTGTTGATGTTGTCTCAACGCTAATACTCACTGTTGGTAACACATCAGTTTTTGAGGTTACGGTTGACGGGTCACTTTCATTACCGCTCGGATCTTTGGCAACCCCGGTAACTTCACTGTTATCCTTCACGTTATCTGCCGGAATGGTCGCTTTATCGCCAGTGCTGTCCGGGATCAGCGTCGGATCACTGGATGTCCAGCCGTTATCCCCTTTCTCCAGCGTCACGGTGTGCTTACCACCTTTTTCATCTTCAAAGGTGATTTCAACGGTATCACCTTTATTGGCATCACCCGGCAAGACAACAGAAACAGAACCGTCATCCTCTGCCTTCAGTGCTGGTGACGATGGGGCTGTAGTATCAGAGTCATCATTTTCATGTCTATGTTTGCTTCCACCGCCACCTGCAGCTAAAGCCATAGCAGCCAGTCCCCCACCAAATGCCAGACCGCCCAACCATATAAAACCGCCACGATCATCATCTGACAAGGTTCCCGATTGTCCGGCAGTAATATCATCAAGCACCGGACCATCCTGAGTCAGTACAGCTTCGGTGACCTGTCCATCTTCCCCAACAATATTAAATACCGCCGTACACTGTGTTTCCCCGGGCTGGCATTCTTCCCAGAATCCCTCTATCCGGACCTCAGTATCTTCTTCCTTTTTACGCAGAATTAAATCATCACCGGAACGATCCGCCTCAACACCATCAGGCACCAGGCCGGTCACCTCATCGATAAGTCCATACTGTTCCCCGGGCTGTGCTTTAACTGTATGACGACCTCCGGCAGTCAGCACGGTTTTTTCTCCGCTGACCTTACCGGTAAAAATCATTTTCATATAAAATCCTTAGGCTAATTAAAACCTGCGATTATCAATACAAAACATAAAATAAATTAATCATTTCCAGAGGTGGAAAAACAATAATTTCTATACGTGACTTATTCTCCTTAAATTTAATCAAATTATTTGTTTTCATTGCGATATGATACAGACTTCCTGTTTAGTGTCTGTATTACGGAGCCATGAGGCTAATAATATGATAAATCAGCGTTCCTGAAGAGCTTGTTTCATTCTGGTGATTGGTTTAATCAGGTACTGAAATACACTTTTCTGACCTGTTTTTATATCCACGCTGGCTATCATGCCAGGAATAACTGGTAATATTTTTCCGTTCCTGTCTGTCAGATAATTATTACTGGTAGTAACGAGTACTCGATAATATGCTTCATTTGGATCCAGTTTTAAATCTCCCGGCCGTTTCTGGTCACGTAAAGTATCCGGACTTACCAGTATCACCACTCCGTCAAGACCACCATAAATGGCATAGTCATAAGCCGTCAGTTTTACAAGTGCCGGCATCCCTGTTCTGACATAGGCAACATCCCGTGGATTTATATAGGCTTCAATCAGCAACTGGTCTTCCAGCGGAATAATTTCCATTATATCCTGTCCTGCAGAAACCACGCCTCCCAAAGTATTTACCCGAATATTTTTTACGATGCCTCTCAGGGGAGCCCTGATACGTGAACGCTCAACCGGGTCGGCTCTGCCAGCCATATTCTCTTTTGCCTGTGCAAGCTCTGCTTCTGTCTTCACCAGTTCAGCTCCAGCTTCCGTCAGGTATTTATTCTGTTTCTCATCCATCTGTAACTGCAGCTCCGCTGACTGACGCTGCATACGTAACAGTTCGACTTCCGACATCGCCCCTTCACGCACAATTGGCCGGGTCATTGCTATTTCCTTATCCAGCAGAGCCTTACTCTGCTTAAGGCCGGCAATGCTTTGTGCCAGTTCAGTCTTTCGTAGTCGATAAACTGTACTTTCCCTCTCCCTCAAATCTGCAGGCACGTCATCCGGAAATGTCAGTGATTCGGAATAAGCTTCTGCACGGAGTCTTGCCCTGACTGCTTCCAGGTTATTCACCCGGGCTTCACTTTCCCTCAGCATGGCAGAGCTTCGGGTATCATCCAGTGTCAGCAGTACCTGACCTTTCTCAACAATATCTCCTTCCCTGACCTCAAGTGTTTTCAAAATACCCGGGTCAAGGGTCTGTATAACCTGCTCCCTGCTGCCGGGAATAATACTCCCCTGACCACGGGTCACTTCATCCAGAGGACTGTTCCATGCCCAGATAACAAACGTCACTACCAGTACCAGCAGAAAAATCACCATCAGGAAAAGGGCATGATGCTTTTCCTGCTGAAGGGCTGCCTGTACATCTGTCAACAGGGCCAAGTCTGACTGCCTGACCTCCTCTGACGACGCTTTATTCCGTTCCGTTTTTTCTGTCATACCCCTGCGGTCCACAAACTGTTAAACATATATGCTCTTTATTTCTTATCCGGTTGACGCTCATGAAGTTATCGCTCTGCTCTCCCCACTCTGCTGTTTCCCTGACAGTTTTTTCAGTATTTCATCGCGGGGACCATCCATCATTACCCGGCCTTCATTCATCACGATAATACGGTCAACAATATTCAGCACCTGCAGACGATGCGTCACCACCACCATTGTGCGTCCACGGCTCCAGTGATTCAGCCCTTTCAGAACAATGTTCTCTGTCTGCAGATCAAGACCCGTCGTGGGTTCATCAAGCAGAATTACCCGGGGAGAACCCAGTACCATTCTCGTCAGAGCGACCATCTGACGCTGTCCTCCTGACAGCCCCTGACCTCCTTCCCCTATCTGCATATCAAGCCCGCATGGGTGATGACGAATAAAACGGTCAAACCCGAAACGTCCGGCTGCATTAATCATATCCACATCCGACAGGCTTCCCGGAAGACGCGAAAGCTGCAGATTTTCACGCAGAGTTCCCAGAAAAAGGCGGGGATTCTGCTCAAGAAGGAAAACCTTATCCCGAACAAAACAAGGATCCAACTGCTGCATAGCAACCCCGTCAAGGGTAATTTGTCCTTTGTTTTGACGGTATAGCCCCACCATCATTTTCAGTAGCGTCGATTTACCACATCCGATAGTGCCAATAATGCCCACCTTTTCTCCGGGCCGGATACAGACAGACATACCTTTCAAGGCTGCAGGTAATTCAGGCTTATAAAAAAACGTGACTGCGCTGAAACGGAATTCCCCCTGGATATCCTTCACTGTCAGATAATGTGTCTGACTTTCCCGTTCCACCGGGCGGCGAACTATTTCATTCACCCCTTGCATAGCCAGACGGGCCTGCTGGAAACGGGTGGCCAGTGATGCTATCTGACCAAGCGGTGCCAGCGCGCGGCCGGAAAGAATAACGGCTGCAATCAGTGCCCCCATGGTGATACGGTTATGTGGGTCATCGCTGTGAATAAGGTACGTTCCCAGAATGACCAGCAGAACAGTATTAATTTGCTGAATGGCTGTGGAAAAGCAGATTATGCCATTACTGGTATTTTTTACCCGAATGGACGAGCGGGCGACACTGGCTGTATATCCATCCCAGCGTCGCTGAACCCAGTTAACAGCATTATTCAGCTTCAGGGTTTCTATTCCATCCAGAGCCTCCACAAGTAATCCCTGGCGCTGCGATGATTCCCGCATGGAGGCATTAATATGACGGGAAAGCGGTCGCTGCAGTAATATTCCTGCCAGAATAACCAGCGGAACCAGCGTAAGAGGTACAACCGCAAGCCAGCCTCCCACGAGCCCGATAACACTGATGAAAAGCAGAATAAAAGGCAGATCCACAAAAGCCAGTAACGTAGCGCTGGTCATAAACTCCCTGACAGACTCATATTCCCGCAAATTGTTTGCGTATGAACCTGAGGATGACGGCCTGTCAGACATTTTTACCGCCATCACCCGACGTAGCAGAGCAGAACTGATAATCAGGTCTGCCTTCTTACCCGCAATATCCGTCAGATAACTCCGAATTAACTTTGCAGCACACTCAAACAGAATGGCTGCAATCACCCCGATACTCAGCATCCATAACGTTTCCCAGGAACGATTAGGTATAACCCGGTCATAGACGTTCATTACATACAGGGAACTGACCAGCGCAAGAAAGTTAATGATAAAACTCGCAACAATAACCTGTCCGTAATATGCCTTGAATCGCCACAGTACCCGCCAGAACCATGCCCCGCTCATGTCATACTCTGGCAGCTCCGAGCGACGATCCTGCATTGCCTGTGGCTGAACAAACCAACAATAACCAGAATAAACAGCCATTAATGCATCGTGAGAAAGTGTCTTACGGAGACCTCCGGGCTGAAGCACATGATACTGTCTTTCCAGACCTGCCCCCTCAATACGCACTACCACAATAGCTTCCTGAGCGTTCAATAAAAGAAGCGCCGGAACCGCAAGTGACGGGATATCTTCCGGAGACCGCCGGGAAAGATGATTATCAAATCCTTCACTACGAAGAAACTCGCCAACAGAACGAAAATCAATCCCGGATACATCTGTACGGACAGTACCGGCAGCCAGCGTCTCAGCTGATACAGGTGTACCCAGTAACGCCGTTATCTGTGATAATCCTTCAAAAATACTCTTCACTTAATTACCAGCCCTTCAGCCCTGTTATTTTTCTTCTTCATCAGAAAGATTCACTCCGCTCCATTTCAGGAGCATTCCCTGGGAATACAGATAATCCAACATACCGTGGAGCATCTGATCCTCCGTCTGAACCCGGGAGAGTCCGACACTGTACAGTTCGTTTTCAGCATTCAGTAATTCAATCAGTGTTTTTCTTGCCACCCGAAACTGAAGACGATAAAAGTCCACAACTCTGGCTGAAGCCTGTTCCTGACGTCTGAGCGTTTCCATTTCCACCCGACTTTGTCTGACCGTTATCAGAGATAATCGCCCAGTTTCATCAATCATTCTGGCGACAGAGTCCAGTCGTCCGGTAGCTGCCACTATTTGCGCAGCTTTTTCCGTAACACCATAACTGGCATTACGATTAAACAGGTCCCAGGACAGATTGACACCTATCTGCCTGTCATCCCGGGTTACAGATCCCGTCAAATCCACCCGAGGATATCTGGCAAGCTCTTGCGCTTTCAGTGCTGCTTTTTTACTCTCCACATCAGCCCGGCTGGCAAGCCACGACGGGTTACCTTTCTGAGGTGCCTGTGTAAAGTCAGTTAACAATCTGGCCTCTGTCATCCGGGAAAAAGGATTTTCAAGATCACTTTCGGTTACCGGATTTTTTGTCCAGGTGGACAGTTTTCCCAGCGTGGTTTTAAGTACTCTGCTCCGGGAATTTATCTGCTGCCGGACCATTAACCTTCTGGCTTCAGCCTGAACAAACTCAGACTCCCGCCCGGTATCATGAATACTGATAGTATTCAGATCATTAAGAATTGCGTTATGCCGGGAGAGACTCTGTTTAAGTACTTCAATGGATTGTTTTTCCCTGAGTGCATCAAGATATAATGAAACAAACGAGCGAATTGTCTCCTCTCCTGTTTCTTCCATTTTATAATGATAATATTCAGCTTCTGATTCACTCCGATGCACATCCGCCTCAATAGCCCCCGAAGCAAATATATTCACTTCACCACGAATACCGGGTAAAATATCTTCAGAGTCATAATCGTAGGAATAACGGTGACTTTGTGAAAGGAGTTTACTTCCTGTAGCTGTGACAACTGGCCAGTGTGCAGAGCTTGCCTGTTCTATACGGGATTGTGCAGAAATTAACTCCGCCCGTGCTTCCATTACTATGGGATCGTGCATAACAGCCTCCCTAATTAAAGAGTAAAGAGATGCACTGTTAGTGGAAAATGGAAATAACAATAACAATAAAAGCTTACGTTTCATTTCTTATGATTTTTATTAAAAACATTGATAGATAACGTGAATACCTGTGTTTTTTACACTAAAAATTACTATTATAGTATTTACTTATCAATGCACAGACATTATGTATATGAGATATCTTCTTTAAACTAATAGAAAAATAGCTCAGTGATACACCGTTTCTTTCACATACCTCTCGTTTTGAAAAACCATCTACCAAGTGCTCTCTTAATGACATAATAATCTTATCACTACGAATCCCAGACAATTCTATTAGTAACCAGAAATGTTCATTTGAAATGTTATTTATGGCTAATTTAACATTATATCGATAATGAGTTAGCGTATTCCGCTGTATATAATCTGTCATAGTATTACACATTATTCAACGTTTAATGATTATTGATTTACATTATAGATACATATTTGTTTGCATCAAATATTTTTTGTTCTCAATCAAAAACACGGCAATCAGAATATAAAACCAATTAAAATACATTTATTAGAGCTTAATTCTATATAACATTTTATTTTGGTTCTTTTATCTAAAAAGATCAGAAAACTCAAAATAAAAAACCACTGTCGATATATAATAAATGAACATTTTTTTGGTAAAAATCAATTTTTATATACATGTTATATCTATATTATAGATATTATCTACCATCCCTCATGTGCCGCCCAAGGCGGTAGTGGGTGAGGGGCTGTTTGGATATAAAAATCATTGTACGTTAAGGCTGTTTTTTGACCTTACCTATTTCCGCTGGTATTAAAAACCGATACTTATCCGAAGCCGGTATTGGGTTGATTTTCCATATAATTCCCTGTCAGTTTGATTCATTCCCAACCTAACAGTGATAAATGAAATAATAGTTGAACATTAATTTTCAAGACATTACGCTTCAGAGCGTCAAGCAACCTTTTCATGTAAACGGCGTTCCACTAGGAACCTGTGGAATAAATTTAGCAGAGAATAGGCAGAACATTTTTTCCTCTTCCTGACGGATAACCTGTTTGAGCAGACGCTCTGACTTCCTGTTTTCACTGCAGGTTAGTTCTTCTGCTGCCAGTAATGGCAGGTGTTCTTCGGAGACCTGGTTGTGGTATGTGCCTAGCTGAGCAAGTTGCTTTTTAAGCGCATCACGGAATCAATAGCGATCACGCGAGACAATCTGTATTTCCTGATAATTTCTGAACCAAGCCACTAGCATACGTTAATCGCGACAGGGAAGCAGGACTAGAAGCGTTGAGTATCGAGATTGACTATTAACATACCGTACCGGTGCTCCCAACGCCACGCCAAATAATCGATACCAACATGAGACGAACTTGACGGTTCGCCTCCAGGGTGTTGATAACCCTGCGAAGAAGAGTATCTGCACAGCAACGAAGACCTGCTACCGTTGCTGCCCGTTTTCCAGCCACACCTTCAGCTCTTAATCCCAGTTAATGCTATAAATTTTGTACCCCCGCTGATGTGAACCAGCGGATCAGCAAAAATTATGCGTGAGCAGACATGATTACTGCAGTACCAGTGGCACAATATTTTCATCCCTATATGATTGTCGATATCTATAGTTGAAAAATTATTGTTGCAGATGTATTTACGAAAGAATCTGGGTAGTATACGGCAGGACTGCTTCAACGTGCCACATGGAATGAAAAATGCTCCATTCCGAAATTTCGTGCTGCATTCTGATAATGGAGGAGCAATGCGTAGCTGTACGTTACTGGCAAAATGTACATACCTGGCGTATTAAGTTCTTATTCTCGTCCCTAGGTTAGCAATGATAAGCCTTATTCCGATTTTTTCTGGAATATTAAATATTATCCATGGTGGCCAGAGAATGGTTCTCGAATTATAGATGAAACCAGAGGTTAGTTAAGCAGGTTCACAACCAGGAACACAAGGATAGCGGTATTAAGTATGTTACTCCGGATGGACACGATCACGGAATTGATATACAAATACTGGAAGTCAGAAAAACAGTTTATAGAGAAGGTCTCAAGCATCATCCTGAGAGCTGAAGCAAACAGTTTCGTGGTTGGGAACACATTCAGCTATGTGTAGCTTAATCCAGAAAAAGAAGCGACATAATTATATTACAAAAGTCCACAATTAACTTGAAAAACGCCGTTATTGAGCGCTCTCCTTCCATGAAAATACGCATTTTCCACACTGTGCATTACAGAGTTCGCATCACGGATAATGAAAGTTATCAGACACTAGTTGCTATTTTTTGTCACAGAAGGAAGGCGCTGTTTTCCGCCAGAGCTGTGCTAGCGGAGGAGCTAATCCGTATCATGTCGATGATTATCACAGGCCAGAGAACTATGTGGCATCAACTTTGCTTAGAAATACTGCAGCAATCGGAGGACCGACGCCCGGGATTGTTAAACAAATTTAGTTTTCATCGTCGTATCACTTTATCAGCCAAGCCATAAAGCTCAGCTGTATTTAGAAAAAGGTAAAGTGATATTATGGTGTATGTTATGTTTGATAGAAATATTTCAGGACAGATACAATACCATGGGTATAATTCAGTTTTTTCAGACATAAACAAAAATAACTATTGGATACATTATTTCTGTTACAGCTTTCTTGTTTTGAGTAACCATCAACCAAATATTCTCTAAGAGCCACAATTGTTTTTTCACTTCTGATTGGTGATATTTCAATCAGAAGCGAAAAGTGCTCATCATTTACACTTGCTCGTTGTAATCCTGAATTATATATTTTTTTTGCATAAGAAGAATGACGCATATACACACTCACCAACTTGTATTTATAAAATCATTTTGTAATTCATTATGTAATGAAATACCCCCCCTTCAAGTTACAAAACATGAAAGAATAATTTTTTTGCAATGTAAGTTTTTACAAAACCTGAATAATATATTCATGACTCATACAGAACTGTCATCAGACAGAAGATTAAGAACACTGTTTTATATTTTAATAGTCTCTGAGAAAGGCTGCCTTCCGGCAGCCCTTTACCCCCACATCAGAACATATACCGGAAATTCGCGTTTACCGCATTATCCACGTTATATTTACCAAAGGCGGATTTCTCAAACTCCAGACCAAAGCGCATATTGTCCTTTATCTGCGCATTCATACCAACATTAAACAGCATCCGACTGTCCTTCTCTCCTTTTATCCGTTTCTCCCCGGACGCATCACGCAGTACGGTCTCACCATTATTCAGCAGGTCAAACTGCCAGCTGGTTCCGGCACGGGCCGTCACACTCCAGTCCTTACCACTGAAGGTCTTGCCCAGTTCAACCCCTGTTCTTCCCATCAGTGGGCTGAAGTCCCTGTTCTTCATGCTCAGGTCCATATTACCGTCTTTTCAGCGGAATGTTTTCCCGGATACTGCGCCGTAAACCAGTTCAGCCTGCGGTTCAATGAAAGTGTCCTCTGTCAAGTGATAGCGGTAACCCGTTTCAGCACCGGCATACCAGGAATGGGTGTTGTAGTGTTTTGTTCCCAGGCTAGCAAAGTTACCTGTGTAATCATTGTCATGGTGAATATATTTACCAATCAAATCGATATAGGCACCGGACTCAAACAATGCTGAACCATACAGACCGCCCCCAACCGATTTCGTCTTGCCGCTGAATGCATGGCTGTCTGCACTGCTGTCGGTATAGGTCATCGTGACACCGGTAAACAGGTCCACACCGTCCAGTTCATGTTTTTTGTCAAAGCCGACCTGAACATGGGTGTAATTATCACTGTAACCACCGTCTGCAGAACCGGCACCACTCATGATGCGCGCCCAGGCTCCGGCATCACCGTTTGTGTCACGCAGGTCACCCATACGTTTGTTCAGATCATTGACTTCCGTCATGAAGTTTTTATACCCGGCAATCATGAAACTGTCAGCCTTCGCGGCAGCGGCTTTATCAGCTTCCGCTTTAAAACCGTCCAGTATCCACTTCGTATTGCCACCACTGGTGTCAACATGCAGGGTTGGTGTCACCCGACTGAAACCTGTCCCCCGGGTGCCGGCCTTAAACACCTCTGCAGAAGTTCCCGCCGGTACCGTGACCAAGGGAATATTCAGGGCCTGTCCCTGAGACGGATTCTTCATAAAGCAGGCATTCAGGCTGTTATCTGAACCAGTGGCTTTTGCAGTCACCTGTATTTTATCGGCATTTTTCAGGTCCATACGCAGGATAAAATCATTGCCTGTTGCATCCAGTTTATTCACCTTCAGGGTACGGAATGCCCGGTCTCCTCCAGAGCGGATACGGTTGTTTCTGACAGTAAGACTATGGATAGAGGAGTCCACTCCCAGAGTCCACAGTGCATTATGCATACTGACATCAGCCCTGCCGCCTGTTATAGCACCATTGAATGCTGCGTTATAGCCCCCAAGAAGACTACCGGCAAACGCCGATGCAGGCGTTTCCGCAGAAGCCAGTTCTGCCGACCTGTCAGACCCGATGGTAACTGTTGATGCCGCAGAGGCATGAATATCACCGGAAACATGTGCTCCACGGGTAATTTCCAGTGCTGCGTTATCGCCGGTCAGCTCATATCCATCCGTCAGATATACAGCAGGGGCATACTGATTAGCCGTATCTTTAACCGGTGTACCGCTCAGGGTGATTTTACCGTTCTTACCGACCTGAATATGCCCGTCGCTGAAAATACCGTCCAGTGCTGTAAGGTGACCTCCATCATGTACTGTCAGCGAACTGCCGACAAAAGCCCCCGGGGCTGTAAGCAGGACGTCCGGAGAGGTGATGCTGACGGCACTGTCATAAGCGTCAATCCCCCCGGTGAACAGGCTGCCGATATCCAGGGTTGAGTTATGGTTCAGCGTAATATTCCCTTCATACTGGCTCCTGTCATTCACGGTGTCCGGGACAGAGGTACCTTCCTCAGGACTGACATAATTTCCCGTCCCGTCATTTTTATCCACAAATACCCTGTCACTTCCCAGTGTGATATGGCTGTTATCCGACTGGATGTCACTGTTAAGCGTGGCATTACGTGAAAGATGGAAGTCAGCATCTTTCAGCGACAGTGTTTTCATTGTGAACTGGCGGTTTTCCCAGTCTTTCTGGTTCAGGCTGACCGACGCACTGCCACGGACGGAGGCATGGATAACCGGATGACCCTGGAATGTCAGGGTGCCACTGTCCTGACTCAGGGTACCTTCTGGCAGGTTCTCGCTACCATCAAAGATGACCTTTCTTCCCCCCGGCAGCTGTGGAATGGCGACATCCATATTCCCGGACAGCTGACCATGAAAGATAACGGGTTGTTTTGCCCGCCCGGCCAGGATCCAGTCTTTTACTGTCTGAACAGCTTTGTTTTTGTCCGTGCCAACAAATTCCCACTGAACCGGATCATTCAGGCTGTTCCCCCACAGGGTGTTACCATTGCTGGCAGATTTCAGAATATAGAAGCGGGCCTGGCCGTTGAGTATCATGCTGTACAGGTTTCCTAGAGTGCCGGTACCACCAAAGGGGGGTATATTTCCAATCGTCGGTTCACTGACATTTGTATCCTGAGCCTTAAGATCCAGTAAAAGTCGGGATTTTTGCTGTGCATGATTTGTAATCACCGCCCCGTAATCAGCAGCCTGCAGCCGGGTGAAGGTAACGGCATTACCATTAAGGTCAAGCTTACCTCCCCGGTACCCCCATGAAATGTTATCCGGATTGACCTGACGGGCATCCCCGAGCACCACGGTCGGACATCCGCTGGCGAGGCTCACAGAACTGAAGGCCTGAACATTACCTGCAGTGTCTGCCTGCTGGTTAAGTACAACGGTACCGTCTCCCGTTTTCAGTCCTCCCTGGTTTACACCTGTTCCGTTTATGGTCAGGGTTCCTTCCCCCAGTTTATGCAGGTTGTCACCGGCAACACCGTTGACCTTCCTGGTCACATTCGTCCCCTTGTCAGTAATAATGCCGGCCCCCGTCCATGTTTTTCCGGATTCAGCAGATACGGTGTAACTGTCTTTAAATTCGAGATAACCGGCCCCCTGAGTCACACTGTCTTTCAGGACAATTGCACCGTTCTGCCCGCTGAATACCAGATTTTTACCGGCATTGAGGTCATTGTCTTTCTGTCCGTGCATGGTCCAGTTTTTACTGCCCTGACTCAGGGTACCTGTGCCTGATGTTTTGTCGTATGTCCAGTTCAGGGGGCCCAGTCCGGAAACAAAGTCCACGGGGGCATCGAAATCGTCCTGCATAACCTGGTTCAGATAATCTGTTGATATGACATTCCACCAGTTCGTAGCACCATTAATACCTGCATATGCTCTTAATACAGCAACAATAACCCATTTTTTTTGTTGTTCATCATAAGCAAACAAAGGAGAACCACTGTCCCCAGGGGCACCATAGTCAGGTAAAGGTCCGTTTACAGGATCATAGGTTTGCCCGGGATTAGAGACTATTGTTGCATCAGATATCAGAGGAACTCCTGTGGTTCCTCCTGTTTTAAAAGCATATCCGCCGACAACCTTAACTAAATTTCCGTCCTTGTCCTTAGTGTACTGCGTACCACTACCCACCCGATAAAAAGCGGTGTAACGTTCAGTGTCTTTATAAGCATTGGCTCTGGTTCCTTCTGATGTAACCGCTGAGGGAATAACTTCTGTAACCAGTTTATTCAGACGTGGCACATGGAAGTCAACAGAAGGGTGGTTATTACGGTCAACAAGGGAATATGTATTTTTCCCATTACCAAAGCTCACACTCTGATATCCTCCGTTATGCTTTACGCTGACGATATACTGAGGTGATACAAGCGTAGCAACGCCATTTGAGCTCACACTGCTGAAATCAGCCATTGGGGCTTTATCCAGTCTCCCCACAAGTTTTCCGTCCTTATCATATACCGGAATATCTGTGGCACCAGGTACAAAAAGCCCTTTGTTTTCAGCGAAATCACGATAAATCTGATAGGCTATATCGAAACGGACAATGCCCGCCAAGGATATCGTAGGATAAGAGAGACAGCTCACAGATAAAACCATCAGCGATATTTTTTTTAATTTTCGGCCTGCGTTTTTCGTTACACTACTGGCAAGTTCGGAGACAGCAATAAGACCTACGGTGACAGGACAACACTTAAACGAATAAATTTTGTTCACCACGACCTCACCATGATATTCACAGATAAACTTAATAAGTTGAAGATGCTAATAAAAATCAGACATTATCACCCAAACGGGGAATGTAGCAATTTAACTAGTTGTGTTTTGTGATGTTTCCATCATCAAAAAGCATTTTCTTATTATTTACACATTTGCATTCATTAAAATCATCTCACATACATTACATGACTACTCAGAATACATTTATTTTTAAACATCCCTATAATGAAAATTAACATATTGAATAGCCAAGCCAATTTATTTCAATAACAAAGTGCAATCTTTTATATTTATAACGCATGTGCTTATATATCAAAAAAGATTAAAACCGCAATGCATTTTTTACCTGAGTTTTATTAAATTGTCATTTTGAGATATTTATGTCCGTAAATTAATCTGTAATATCGTCTAAGCACTATAGTACAGCCCCAAGTATTCAGTGATAACAAATCGTCAATGCTGCAGCATGACTGCCTTTCTCCCACTTAAGTTGCGTCATAACCTGCCAACGAAAGCGTATCTCCAGATGCCACCAGTCGATACTCTCAAGAAGAATCACCAGTTATACAAGTGTAAGGTGTCAACGCCACGATTTTTGACCGTTACGGGATGCGAATGATTTCCTAGACTTTCAGGAGTGAAACATGTTTACTGAAGAATAAAAAATCCGCGCCATTGAGCTTTATTTCAAATATGGTCAGAAACTGGCTCCCGTCGTACGCGAGCCGGGCTACCCTTAGAAAAGAAATCTGCGGCATTGGATCCGCTCATGAGAAGCAGGTGGTGGCGCTAAAGAATCCATTCGTCATAAGCCCCGTTACTCAGATGTGCAAAAACAGATTGCCGTTGAACATTATCTTAACCACGGTAGTTGCTTGGCGTTTACCGGCAGAGCTCTGGGGTATCCCTGCAGTGATATGCTCACTCGCTGGGTTGATGAGCTTTATCCCGACAGACGACGTATATTTACCGGTAAGACCAATCCGGAATCGACCTTTGAACCAGAAGTCAAACGTCAGGCTGCCATGGCGAGTATCAGCCAGTGAAGTCGCCAGATGTATTGGGGTCAGCCGTGCGGTATTGTATAAATGGAAAGATAAAATTATCGGCAATAGTGCTTACCAGACTATGCGGAAACATAACAAACCTTCCCTGGAGACAGAACGCAGAACGCGATGCGTTGCGGGAGGAAGTCGCCCGACTGAACCTGGAAATACGCCGCCAGCAGATGGAGCTGGATATTCTGAAAAAGGCGAAGGAAATCAAAAAAAATCTATGGTCGCCCCCGTTTTTGCCGCACTGATTTTTAATTAATAGTGGGCTTGCTTAAATCCATCCGGCGTCTCTGTGGGCAAGGAGGCCCACGCCTCGATGAGTTCCGCACCTGATAATCCTAAAAAGACCCTCGGCTTCAGTGAGTAATGCCAGTCAGTTAAGCAACTGACTGGCTCTTTTTCGGGGCTGTGGGGTATTTCCAGGGCCTCTCCTTTACCACTCTCGGGAAGGCCTTTCCCTTCTTGTCGGTAATTTCACTGGTTGTCCCATACTTGCAAGATCGCGCATCAGCTCCGGTATACGTCCCGGTGAAGCGCCCTGCAATGTCATCAGCATTCTCATCACCATTCCGCATGATTCTGAGAAACTCAGTTGATTCGGCCAGTAACCTTTCAGATGTTCCGCCATTTTAATCATCTGATATCTCACCAGATTATAAGCCAGTAAGACACCCCACAGCTCTTGCTCCACAAGCTCCGGCTTTTTACTTCTCAGCGTCAGCCTGCTCAGTTGCATCGTCTGTTTTATCTCCCTGTATCCCAGTTCGATTTCCCGGCGATGACTGTACAGATCCGCCATTTATCCTCCGGGGAAGCGCATGGCGTCCGTCATCGACGTCAGCAGATGGCAGCCTTTTCCTTTGCGCGTCACGGTCAGCAGGCGGGCTGTCACCTCATTTCCCAGTCCCGGCCACTTTTTTCGTGCCTGCGGGCTGGTTTTCAGTTTCACCAGATGATCGCCTTTACCCAGTTTTCTGCTCTCTTCATATTGCGCTCCCTTTCTGAGAGGGATCATCCAGTGGCGGTGTTCTCCCGCCAGGCTCCAGGCATTTAACAGTCCTGGTGAGTAATAACCTTTATCCATTAACGTCAGAGTGTTATCGCCGGTTTGTTCTATAAGTTGCTCAGCAAGCTCATTTTCGCTGTTCTTCATCGTGCCGAAGGCTGCAGCCGTCAGCAGATGGCTGGTCAGTTCCATCTGGCAGACCATTTTGACCTGCGGGTAGAGCGCCGGGTTCCCGGCATGTGTCTGGCGGGGGAAGGCTGCATCGTTCTCTGATGTATCCGGTGTGCGCCAGAACACACCATCGATGGCCAGTGAGCGTAAAAAAGCAATAGTTATTGGGGCGTACAGTGCCTTCATTGAGCTTGGTTTTGCTCAAACCTCAACCACAGAAATTGCCCGCCGGGCAAAAGTATCAAAAAGAACGATTTATGAAGTGTTCAGCAATAAAAAAGAAATTTTCTCTGAAGTTATTAAGGAATATAAAGCACTGTTTCTCGATCTTCCGAGACCGGAAAATGAAGAGCTCCCTCTTAATGAAGCACTGTTTCGCATATTCCGATTAGATATAAGTCAGGAAGACGCTAAAGAGAGAGAAGCGTTATTAAAATTAATGACGCGTGAGTCTATTCTCTTTCCAGATCTTTCAGACTATTTATATGCAACTAAAACACTTCGCTCAAGAGAACTGTTAATTGAGTGGTTGGATATTCAGCAAGCTCAAGGACGCATTACTGTTAAAAATACGGGGAATTGTGTGGGGATGTTAATGGATATTGTTTTTGGTGCATTGATTCCACGTCGATGGGTTTTGGATCTGAACGAAGATCAGACATTAACACCTGAAGGTCGTCAGCAGCAACTAGAGGAAATAAAAGAGCGTATCGAAACCGTTATACAAGTGATCAAAAATAGTATTTGATGGGTGTATTTTAGGCCAACAGGGCATTCATTGTAAATTGACCTTGCATTGGACCTTGAAAAGTTGAAAATTACTCGTTTTTATATGAGGTGAGTTCTGATATAAAGCACGAGCTAATCCTCATGCTGCATATAAACAAACTCATCATCAAAGGGAACACTGTTTTAGTTAATCATCGTTGATGATGGTGTCAAAAAGTGATGAGAAGTTCCGGGAGAGAAATCTTCCATCCATTTTGTTAATCCGGAATGACACCATCAACGATAAGTTGTAACAAGCCATGAGAACAATGCTCTATTCGTCCACGGATGCGATAAACATTAGCCAGATTCTCTGGCGTAATGACCTCTTTGGGTTTTCCACTGGCAATAAGTTTGCCTTTTTTTAACATAACGACATAATCACCATATCGTAGTGCAATATTTAAGTCGTGAACTACCATAATGGTGACTATATTGCGATTACGTGTCTCACTTTTTACTAAATCCATAACATGGAACTGATGGTTTAAATCTAATGCACTTAGTGGCTCATCCAGTAGTAATATCGATGGATTACGGACCAATGATTGTGCCAAACCGACGAGTTGTCGTTGTCCTCCGGATAGTTGATCCAGATAACAAAAGGCCAGATGTTCTATCCCCAGTTGTTTGAGAATAGCTATTGATTGTGTTTTTTCATGTTTCCCGCCCATCTTTGACGCGCGTAGGGAAACCAGAATAGATTCCAACACATTCAGATGCACATCATGTGGTAAAAACTGTGGCAAAAATATTGTACTGTCGGCACGCGCAGAAAATGGCATTTGCATTAGGTTGACACCATCAAGAAATACCTTACCGTTGGCCTTATTCAGTCCCGCCAGTGCACGTAACAATGTCGATTTACCGCAACCATTTGGTCCCAGAATGATTGTTATTTTTCCTCGTTGCAGTTCAGGTAAACTGAGATCACATATTACGTTTTTTTTCTGATAACCTGCATTTAATTTATGCAGTGAAAGACCTTTCATAACAAACTCCTGCGATAGCGCAGAATAATACTAATAAATAATGGAACACCCACAAGCGAGGTGACGATGCCTATTGGAATAATGACACCCGAAATAATGTTTTTCGAGGCAATTGAAGCCAGTGAAAGAACCAGACCTCCGGTTAATACACTTCCTGTTAGATAGAAACGATGTTCCTCACCAAATAGCATCCGGGAAATATGTGGAGAGACAAGACCAATAAAACCAATCGGCCCAACAAAGGCTACCGATAATGCTGCAAGCAAACTTATACGTAACAGGGAGGAAAGACGCAGTTGCTGTGCATTGATACCAAAACTTAACGCTCTTTCTTCTCCCATGCGTAATGCCGTAAGTTGCCATGAGCGGGAAAATGACCATAAAAAAACAATGATAAATACGCCTGATAAAATACCCAGTCTGTTCCAGGATGCACGAGCCAGGCTTCCCATTGTCCAGAATACCAGCCCCTGGAGTGTATCCTCATCCGCAATAAACTGCATTATTGCCACAAGAGCATTAAACGTGAATACCAATGCTATACCCAGCAGAATCATGCCTGAGCTTGCTATTCTTAGCCAACGAGACATGCTATCAAGTAATAACGATGACAGAAGAGCAAATATAAACGCGTTTGCAGGAACAAACCATGCTGCCGATATACCAGGAATACCAATTCCTAATACAATCGCCAGAGCTGCACCAAATGCTGCCGCAGAAGAGACTCCAAGTGTAAAGGGACTTGCCAATGGATTGTTGAGGATAGTTTGCATTTCTGCCCCCGCGAGTCCTAGCGTCATGCCAACCAATAAAGCCATTAAGGCGTAGGGTAATCGTATTTCCCAGACAATGACATGGACGCTGGTATCACGACTAAACGGATGAGCTAAAGCATGCCATAGCTCACTGACTGGCAAATTGGAAGAGCCCAGTATGATATCCAGAAATAGTGAGGAGAGCATCGCCAGCGTTATTATTGAAATCAGTATAATCCGTTTATGTACAAGTTGATGGTACTGATATTTTATCGTCTCAGGCGATGGTGAATGGATAGGGTGCGGCAACGTAACGACTCCTTTGTCTTTGCTATTATGATCATGCGTATTCAGGGTTACAGATAACGGAATTGAAAACCTCTGCTGAACACATAAACGTCACATTCTCTGCATATGGTCACATCAAAAATATACCGGAATCGCTTTTCCCACAGCCTGACTGGTGCTACCATTTCGATATATAGTTATTTATATACCGATTTGTAGTGTGATGGAATATGAAAATAAATAATAAGTTGTTTTTATTACTGATTTTTTTGCTTTCTTTATCATTTACTACGCAAGCTGAACGAACTTTCACCGATCAGATTGGTCGGGAGGTGAAAGTACCCGACAAAGTTGATCGTATCGTGGTGCTCCAGCATCAAACGTTGAATCTTTTAGTGCAGATGAATGCAACTGATAAAATCGTTGGTGTTATGTCAAACTGGAAACAACAGCTTGGCAGTAATTATGCACGTCTTGCGCCAGAACTGAGCAACAAGGCGTCATTAGGCGATTTAACCCATGTTGATGCCGAAAAATTGGTGGCTTTGCATCCGCAAGTCGTTTTTGTCACCAATTATGCTCCGCAGGAAATGATAGATAAAATCAGTAGTCTGGGAATTCCGGCAGTAGCGATTTCTTTGCGGCATGACGATGAGGGGGAGAGAAATAAACTTAACCCAGTCATGGCAGATGAAGAACAGGCTTACGTAAAAGGGTTATATGAAGGGATTATGCTGATTGGTAATATAATCAATAAGCCTGAAGAAGCTAAAGCGTTAATCAAGGCAACTGAAAATGGCCGCAGAATGGTGAGTAACCGCCTGCAACTTCTACCCGAAGAGCAGCGTGTTCGTGCCTATATGGCGAATCCTGAATTGACCACTTATGGTTCCGGAAAATATACAGGATTAATGATGAAACATGCTGGCGCAGTAAACGTCGCCGCTTCCACCATTAAAGGTTTCAAACAGGTCTCGATAGAGCAAGTCATTGAATGGAATCCTCAGGTAATTTTTGTGCAGAATCGTTATCCTGCAGTAGTGAATGAAATACAGTCAAGCCCACAGTGGCAGGTAATAGATGCTGTCAAAAATCATTGTGTTTATTTGATGCCAGAGTATGCCAAAGCATGGGGCTATCCGATGCCCGAGGCTATGGGGATTGGGGAATTGTGGATGGCGAAAAAGCTGTATCCAGAAAAATTCAATGATGTTGATATGCATAAAATAGTCAATGGCTGGTATAGAACGTTTTACCGTACTGATTATCAGGGTGAAGACTAATGCGAGTGCTTGCTGCGGGCAGTTTACGCCGGGTATGGAAATCACTTGTGTCAGAGTATCAGGCCGATAATATACAGTGTGATTTTGGACCAGCGGGTATATTAAGGGAGCGTATTGAGGCGGGTGAGGCATGCGATTTTTTTGCATCAGCCAATATGACTCACCCACAGATATTAATGTCCGCAGGACGAGCATTGTGTATTAAACCTTTTGCCAGCAATCGTTTGTGTTTGTATGTTCGGGCGAATAAATTCAATGAGAATGACGACTGGTATTCTTTATTAAATCGGGAAACATTGCGAATCGGAACATCAACGGCGGGATGTGATCCATCTGGTGATTACACTCAGGAACTGTTTGAAAATATGGGCAGTGTCGGTGAAAAAATAAGACAACGGGCTGTAGCATTAGTTGGGGGGAGGCATTCGTTGCCTCTTCCAGGAAATGCGATAGCAGCGCAGTGGTTAATTGAAAATGATTATACTGATCTGTTCATCGGTTATGCCAATTATGCTCCTGGCTTGCAATCAATTGATTCAGTAAAAGTTATAGAAATACCGGAACCTTATAATCCGATTGCTATCTATGGATTTGCCTGTCTGACCGATAAGGCCCTGCCACTTGCCGACTTTTTAGTTTCACCTGTTGCCAGAGGTATACTTGAACAGCATGGGTTTATGCCTCCAGGTACGTTATAGCCCCCTGTTTTACAGGGGGAGCGTCCGTCTTTTTATCAACATCAGGCAATGACATAACATTATGAACAAGCTCACAAGTCTGATGGTTAAATTTTATAATGCTCCTTACTAAGACCATATTTTTTCATTCTGAGATAGAGTTTTTTCCGTGGGATTTGTAAATATTCAGCAACCTCATTGATACGCCCCTGATGGATATTAAGCGCCTCTGTGATTATCTGTCGCTCAGCGTCCTCCACTCGTCTGTCAAGCGGTTTCGGGGTTCCGACGTGCATCAACGGATTTGCTGTTTCTGCCAGCGGTAATACTCCTACAGTAAATAGTTCTGCTGCACTGGCCAGCTCTCGCACATTATTTGGCCACATGCGGCGCATCATCTCTTTGAGCATCTCTTTTCCCACTTCCGGAACAGGATGGTTAAGCCGTTGACATGCTTTACAAAGGTAATGGCGAAACAGTGGTTCAATATCATCGGGGCGTTGAGTTAATGGCAGGCAAGCGATTTGTGTCATTGCAAAGCAGTAATAGAGCTCCGCGATGATATGGTTGCTGGCTGCCAGCTCTCCCGTTGCTGCGCCTGCTGCACCGGCAGCAACATTATTACCCTGCATTGCCGCTACTGCACCGCCCAGAACGGCGTGAGCAATGGCGTTTACTGCCGGGTCTTTTTCTGTTGATTTCAGCAGGTGCGCCAGTTCCGGAGCCGAAGTTCCGGCCAGAGCACCCGCTAAATTACCCCCCGCCAGCCCCTGAAGCGCGGCCTGGATACCCCGCTGAATTTCACTGCCGGTACCATACTTCGCCATTTCATCCCTGTAAGCCTGCGTGTCACGCAGTTTTGCCAGATATGCCTGCCGCTGCTCTTCCGTCGCATCCGCCGGAACAGGCCCATATTTATCCTGCGCAGCCTTCAACGCATTCAGTTCCCCCTGCGTCCGCGCAATATCAGCCACCTGACTGCCTATGTCACTGATAACCCCCACTGTCTGCAGACGCTGCTGCTCTTTTTCCTTGTCAAAGATGGAAAAGCAAAAAAACCAGCCAACTGAACTAGCTGGTAGTTAAAGTCTATTTGATTTTGCTTAAAATATTATTGACTATCGGTATTACAGAACTAACCAATTGCTCTTCCTCAACTGTATACAAAAGCAATTCGATCTCATTCTCCGCATTAAATAACATTGTATGGAGCCACTTTTCCTCAACAGCAACAATTTGGCTTTCCGCAGCATAAATTTCTGATTGAATACTTTGTACCGTTATTTTCCCTTCAAGAAAGTTTTTACAAGAGTGTTGTAACCTCTCGATCACCTCAGGATAAATCCAACTCATTGCCCACTCCTGCGAAGAATAGTAACAATAATATTACTGTTATTTTCAGTGACTACACCTACGTCACCACTCCAATAAGTCGTTCTAGTTACGCCATTAACGACACTATTTTGAGGAGTTCCTTCTTTGATAACACTTTCAACCATATTCGGCGTTATATTTCTCCCTGGGCCAACTGTGCCGGCTGGAGAACCTAAACCAGATGGCTGCATTCTATCAACAGCATGTTGTGAATACAAACGATGACCTATTTGTGCATATTGTCGCCCATCTACTGTAACCTTTCGATAATTTTGCCAAGAGTCCCAAGGTAACTTTTCAGAACTATTAGGTACGTTTTCTGATGAGGTTTTCTCATTACGTTGCTCTATTGATTCATTATTCCTGGCGTTCTCCTCATCCTGCGGCTCCCATCCCCCCGGTGTTCCAGCACCTGCGCCACCAAGCTCAGCTTTCTCCTTGTCCGTAGCGCTCGCTACGTCTTTGCCCAGATTCGGCTGTTTGTTTTCGTCTGTATTGTCGCCATTCAGCACATGCCCCGGCCCCCGGGCACCATCGCGACTCGGATCACGTACAGCACACTGTTCCCGTGAGCCTTCACAACCACCACCGGTATCCCAGCTATTATCATTCCCGGTATCCTTACTGGCATTACCTGTAGCACCAGCTATTGCTGCTGCCGTATTAGCTGCTGTTTCAGTGGCTATCACGTTCAGCATATTGTTTTCAGCCGAGTTCCTGCCTGCCTGTGCACCCGTACCGGCAGACGTCGTACTGTTGCCGGCAAGCCCGCCCGCAATCCCTGAGGCAATGGTGGCCAGCATGCTGATTTGCTGACGTTCCTGTTCACTCAGGCTATCGGTACGACCACCATAGTAGTTATCAATGATATACCGGGCTGCAAGTTCACCGCTGAATGCCCCTGCAGCACCGGAAGCCGCATTGTTTCCGCCCAGTTGTGCGGCAAGCGCTCCCCAGACTGCGTGAGCCATCAGGTTTGCTTCCCGGTTATCGCCTGTGGCCTGTTTTATAAGCTGTGCCACTGCCGGATTCAGACCGCCAGCCAGTACCTGCCCCGGATTCCCTGCATTCAGTCCGCCCAGCACGCCCGTGATGGCCTGTACCACCATCTGCGGCGTACTGCCCGTACCGTAGCCTTTCATGACCTCTCTGTATTCCGGGGTCTCCCGCAACTGTGCATCGCTCATGCCAGGATGCTCTTTCCTGGCTGCTTTCATCGCTTCAGTTTCGCCATACGTCATGACGATGTTACTCATCTGACCGCTAATCTGGCTGATAACCTGCGCTTCCTGCAGACGCTTCTGTTCTTTCTCCTTGTCAAATATCGGTGCAATGCTGCCGTTGGCGTTTTCCGGGTCCCGGCTGAGCCCGGCAATATCCTGCTTCTGACTCTCATTATCACGGATAATGAGATTTCCGCCGCTGATGGCGGATGACGTGGTACCTTCAGCATGTCCACTGCTGCCGGACATACCGGTAAGTGCGTTCGCCGCACCGGCTATTGCATTTGAGGCCACCATCTGGCTGGCTGACATCCCTGAGCCACCCGATAAACTGATTCCGGTATGGCTGGCTTTATAGTCTGCCTGGTTATGGATATCCGACCAGCCCAGCGTGTTGGTATTGAGGCTGTTTTTGTCATCCGTTGCCGTGGACGCAATTACCGCACCATTGAGCTGAGTGTGATTCCCCACAGTGACATCAAACCCGTCTTTTCCGGCGTAGATACCACTCTGTTCCCGGACAGAATCGTAATTGCTTTTAATTTTGTCCTGACTGATGCTGGCATAGCCGCTGCCGGACATTGAGCCAAACGTGAAGCTTCCACCTACAGCCACGCTGTTCTGTCTGCTGTCGTAACGGTCACTGTCCTGAAGGCTCGAAATGGTCAGGTTGTTGCCGACATCTGCTGTGACTTTCTCGCCACTGACCTGAGCCCCCGACAGGGTGGTATCACGTCCGCTTGTGAGGGAGACATTTTTACCCGCATCCAGCGTGGTTTCGGTCCAGGTCGTGCCGTTGCCTTTCTCCCTGCCCTCTGAACCATTGATACCGGCGAAGATACTGAGGCCTCCGCCATTGGTTCCACCACCAAAGCTGACGCCCACGCCGCCACCTTTGCTGCTGTTCTTCCCGGTTGTCTGTCGGGTGTCAGCGGCGGCAGCCAGCAGAATATCGTTCTGTGCATTCAGGCTGGTGTCATTGCCGGACTTAATCTGGCTCCCGGTAATGAGAATATCGCCGCTGTTGTTATGGTCCTTATTTTTCCCCGTGGCAGTGACAGAGACATTGTTACCGGCGCTGAGGGTTGAGCCGGAGACGATATCGTGCTGATATTTCGTCTCAGACTTCGACTGCTGATGGTTGAGCGAAATGCTCACGCCGATACCATTATTCGGGTCAGCACTCTGTTGCTGCAGTCCGTGGTTAACACCGGCCTGTACACCAGACAGAACCGCCTGTGTTCCTTTCAGTGCCGCCAGACGGCTGTCGCTGGTTTCTTTCGCCTCCCGGGCCATGGTGGCAGCATTATTGATGGCACTACCCACCGCACCGGACAGGGCAACCGTCAGCCCGCTTTTCTTCTGCTCAAATTTTTCGTCCACAGTACGAC